>Ga0335075_10000155_pt1 | contig 133848 bp, 139 predicted proteins | sample Lox_Sample_24_FD_206723 | JGI IMG/M metagenome (GOLD analysis project Ga0335075, IMG submission 206723) | Soil microbial communities from Loxahatchee National Wildlife Refuge, Florida, United States - Lox_Sample_2.4 | ecosystem: Environmental > Terrestrial > Soil > Wetlands | place: USA... | reverse complement strand
CTGGAGAGCCAGCGCAGTTGGCTGCAGGTAGAGACGCTGCCGGGTTACTCTCCCGACCTGAATCCGGCAGAGGATTTATGGAGCAACATCAAAGGTCACGAATTGGCCAACCGCTGTGTTGCCGGACTTGGCGAGGCCGAAGACGGCGTGCGCAGCGGCATGGATCGAGTCCGCCAATCCATGCTGCCGCTTTCTTTCCTGCACCACGCGGGGCTCTTTTTTTGATCCATATTGTCACTCTATTATGCGAGACTCAGTAGGCACCGCGCCCGCGGTGGGACCGCAGGTTTCAGCGGCGACCTTCGCCGAGGCGGAAAAGCTGGTGCGCGTGAGGATGAGCGCGGCACATCGCGCGGAAGCCGCGCAAAACTGGCAGGGGGGAGATGGCGCCGCTGTACGAGCGCCGCACCGGTCCGCGCAAAATGGCGCTGGGCGACGGCATGGCTCCCTGGTCCACGGTGAAAGTCGCACTGCCCGGTGAGACGGGCCCGTGCCAGAACCGCTTTGTGCGCGGCCAGGACGATCCCGGGCCGCTGCCTGCTTCCGATGAGTCGATTGCCTACGCGCCCGTGTGGAAGCTGTCACGATGGATCGAAGGACGAAAGATTACCTCAGAGCGGCTGACGCAGATTTATCTGGAGCGGCTGCAGCGCTACGGCCCCACGCTGCGCTGCGTGATCACGCTCACCGCCGATCAGGCGCTGGACCAGGCGCGGCGCGCCGACGCGGAGATTGCGGCAGGGCATTATCGCGGGCCGCTGCACGGCATTCCCTGGGGCGCAAAGGATCTCCTGGACACGGCGGGCATCCGCACCACCTACGGCGCGGAGCCGTTCCGCAACCGCGTGCCCGAGAGCAACGCCGTAGTCGTCGATCGCCTGAACGCTGCGGGCGCGGTGCTGGTGGCCAAGCTGAGCATGGGCGCGCTGGCGCTGAATGATATCTGGTTTGGCGGACAGACCATGAACCCATGGCTCACGGAAGAAGGCTCGTCCGGCTCGAGTGCCGGACCCGGCGCAGCAACGGCGGCCGGTCTGGTGGCCTTCGCCATTGGCAGCGAAACCGATGGCAGCATTGTCAGTCCCAGCATGCGCTGCGGCGTCACGGGGCTGCGTCCCACCTTTGGCCGCGTGGCGCGCACCGGGGCCATGACGCTCTGCTGGTCGCTCGACAAGCTGGGGCCGATGGCGCGCAGCGTGGAAGACACGCTGCTGGTACTCAAGGCGATCACCGGCCCCGATCCCGGCGATCTCTACAGCGTCCCCGGCTATCTGGATTTCGACGCGGCCACACCGGTACGCGGATTGCGCCTCGGATATTTTCCGCAATGGATGCACGAGCCGCCTGCGACCGCAGTGGACCGCGCCGCGCTTCGCACGTCCGGGCAACTGGGTATGACACTGGTGGAAGTTTCGCTGCCAGACTGGCCGTACGACTGCCTGGAGGTGATTTTCTTCGCCGAATCCGGGGCGGCCTTTGAGGAGCTGACTCTCAGCAACAAAGTCGATGAGATGCGCGTGCAGGTTCCTGACGCCTGGCCGAACACCTTCCGGCAGTCGCGCTTCCTCTCCGCCGTAGATTTTGTTCAGTCCGACCGAATGCGCCGCGCAGCGGCCCGAGCAGATGGAGCGCATCTTCTCCCAGGTGGACCTGCTGCTGGTGCCTTCGCTGCGCGACGAGATGCTGACGCTGACCAACTTCACCGGTCATCCGTCGCTGACCTTGCGGGCGGGCTTTGTTGAGGTGTCGGAGGCGCGCAGCGACTGGGCGCCCGATCCCGCGCATCCGCTGCCACACTTTTCGCCGCCGCGGCGGGTGCCCTACGGCGTCACGCTGGTTGCGCCGCCCTTCGAAGAGGGCAGGCTGGGCAGCGCGGGCCTGGCGCTGGAGCGCACCTTTGGTGTGGCCCACGAGCGCCCGCCTGGCTTCTGAGCCGGAGGACGTCGACCCGTTCTGCCTCGCGACCCGAAAGTTCCCATTTGGTGTGGATGGGAAAGCAGGGGACTGGCATCCTTTACTCGCGACGGGCCTGGTGGTACTCACGGCGAATGTGCTCGATATCCACCGTGGGCTTGGGGTACTTCATTCTGAGCGCCTCAAGGTGCTCGACGACGATTCGCGCGACCGCCAGGTTGCGAAACCATTTGTGATTGGCGGGGATGACGAACCACGGCGCGCTCTCCGTGCTGCAACGCGAAAGCGCCTCTTCATACGCCGACGTATAGTCCTTCCAGAACTCGCGCTCCTTGTAGTCAGCCTCGCTGATCTTCCACCGCTTGGCCGGATCGTCCAGCCGGTCGCGGAAGCGCCGGAGTTGCTCGTCTTTGGAAATGTGCAGATAGAACTTGAGCACCACGGTGCCGTGCTCCACCAGCAGCTTCTCGAAATCGTTGATCAGTTCGTAGCGGCCCTTCCACACTTTCTTCGGGACCAGATCGTGCACGCGCACCACCAGCACGTCCTCATAGTGGGAACGGTTGAAGATAACCACCTCGCCGCGCGCCGGCGCCGCGCGATGGGCGCGCCACAGAAAATCGTGGGCCGCTTCTTCGGGGGAAGGCTGGCGAAAGGGCGCGACGCGGCAACCCTGCGGATTCATCGCTCCCAGTACATGGTTGATGGTGCCGTCCTTGCCGCCGGTATCCAGCGCCTGCAGGCAGATCAGCACCGATCGCTGCCGCTCTGAGTAGAGCTGGTCCTGCAGCGTCCACAGCTTTTCCTGGTATTGCGCGATCTCCTTCTTTGCGGTGGAGTGGTTCTCGTGTCCGCCGGTGAAATTTGGATCGATGTGCTTCAGCCGGACGCGGCTGTTCGGATTCACGCGGAATCGCTGCGAATAGTCCATAACGCTCTGGCTCCCGGGCTCCGCTTCAGTTCGTTCGCGGAACAAACAGATTGTAGAGCCAGGCGAAGATCAGGCCCCCGCAGAAGCCGTCGACGAGCCCATATCCCACCCCCACCAGCGCGTCGCCGAAGCTGCGCGCTCCGTGGAAGCCCGGATAGATGGAACTGACAAATCCGAGAAACGTCGTGCCGTATCCTGGAGCCGCAAGGTGGACCAGCGCCGTGAAGGCCAAACCTCCGCCCCAGAGCAGCGCCGACGCCAGCGCCATCGCTTTCACAGAAATCCTCATCGCTCCTCCTTCTACTTCGCCGCTGTGAGCAGCGGTTGCCGGCCCAGAAAATGCGCCAGCAGCCCGCCGTCGCCGTCGAATAACCTGTAAGCGGCCAGTTTTACTTCGTCCTCGATAAAGAACCACACTACGGCGTAGCCCCACACCACTGCCGCCCAGAACCACCCAATGGGCGTCATGAACAATCCGTAGACACTCACCAGTGTGGCCAGCAGTTGTGTGGCGATCACCGCCACCAGCAGGATCTTCGCCGGCCGAATGGACCAGAATCGTCCGCGCGTCCGTGCGACAAACAGCATCAGGTGCCCCGCCACCGAAAGCTTCAGATAAATCAGAGTCTGGATGACCGGCTGGCTCAGGTGCAGCCAGCGTTCCGCCAGGTAGTACAGGCCGAATGACTCCACCACCCCCATCAGCCCCAGTGCCGTCGTCACGCTCAGCACCACCGGCATGTTCCAGGCCTCGGGCCTGTCGCTGGCAGCGTACGGTCGTAGGCGATGGTCAGAATCGCGCCATCGTTCAGCAGCGCCAGCAGCACGATCATGATCGCCGTGACGGGATAAAAGTTGAACACAAGGATGGAAATCGTCATGAACAGCAGCACCCGTATCGTTTCCGCGATGCGGTAGATCGCATAGCTGTTCATGCGCTCAAACATCTTCCGGCTCTCGCGGATGGCGTCCACGATGACGGAGAGCCCGGGATTCAGGAGCGCGAGATCTGCGGCGGCGCGAGCCGCGTCCGTGGCGCCGGAGACGGCGATGCCCGCGTCGGCCTGCTTGAGCGCCGGCGCATCGTTCACCCCGTCGCCGGTCATGCCCACAATGTGTTTTTCCTTCTGCAGAACCTTGACGATGCGGAACTTATGCTCTGGAAACACCTGCGCAAAGCCATCCGCGTTTTCGATGACCTGCGCGATGGTTCCGGCTTCCAGGCCCCTCGTCTCGCTCAGGCTCGAGGCATCCACGATGTTCTTCCCCAAACCAAGCTGGCCGGCCATCTCCCTGGCAATGGCCAACTGATCGCCGGTCACCATCTTCACTTTCACGCCCATTTTGGCGGCCGCGGCGAGGGTCTTCCGTGAGTTTGCGCGGGGCGGATCGAAGAGTGGCAGCACTCCCAGGAATCGCCACGCGCCTTTCTCGAACCGGCCTACGCCCAGCGAGCGGAAGCCTCGCGCCGCGAATCCCTCTACGTCAGTGTCCACCTCCGTCTGTACTGTGCCGGCATTTGCCGCCAGCGCCAGCACCATCTGCACCGCGCCTTTGGTAGTCCTGAACTCGGTGCCGTCCGGCCTGCGCAGGGTCGCCTCGGTCCGCTTGTGCACGGGATCGAAAGGCTGGAAGTGCATCACCTCGTACTGCTCCAGCACGCTGGGGAACTTCAACCCTCCCAGCACCGCCTCGTCGATGGCGTCACCGATCTCTGCGCGCGATGCCAGCGAACCGGCGAGAATCGCATCCTCCGCGCTCGCTCCGTCGACGCAGAAGGGCTCGCCCAGGGTCAGCCTGTTTTGCGTCAGCGTGCCGGTCTTGTCGGAGCACAGCACATCGATTCCGGCCAGCTCCTCCATGGCGGCCAGACGCGTGACGATGGCCCTCTTCTCCGCGAGGGTCCGCGCGCCCACGGCCATCGTCACGGACAGCACCGCGGGCATGGCCACGGGAACCGCCGCCACCGTGAGCACCAGGGCAAACTGGAGCGTGGTCAGCATTGGGTCGCCGCGGAACAGCGCCACCACCAGAATCAGCACCACCAGAATCAGCGCGATGACGATGAGGAAATCGCCGATTTTCAGCACCGCTTTCTGGAAATGGCTGACCGTATGCGCCGTCTGCACCAGGTGCGCGGTTTTGCCGAAGTACGTCTTCTCTCCCGTGGCCGTGACTTCGGCTGTGGCCTCGCCCTGGCGGATGATCGATCCCGAGTAAATGTCCTGCCCGGTGGCGCGGTCCACGGGCAAAGACTCGCCGGTCAACGCCGCCTGGTCCACCTCGACGGGGTCGCCCGCCAATAGCCGGGCGTCCGCCGGCACGATCCCCCAGGGCAGACGCGCATCGCGTCGCCGGGCACCAGTTCGCGCGCAGGAATGGTGGTCCACGCGCCGTCGCGCAGCACCCGCGCATGCAGCGCCAGCTTCGTCTTCAGCGCGGCCACCGCGTTGCCCGTCTGGTATTCCTCCCAAAACCCCACGCAGGCATTCATCACCAGCAGCACAAAGATGATCCAGAAATCTTCCCAGCGCCGGATCAGCGCGGAGAGAATCGCGGCCACCTCGATCATCCAGGCGATTGGGCCCCAGAAGTAGGAAAGGAATTTCAGCAGGGGATTCGACTTCTGCTCAGGCAGCTCGTTGTAGCCGTACTGTTCCAGCCGAGCCTGTGCTTCCGCTCGGCTCAACCCGACGCCTGTGGTGCTAATGGTCCCTGGACTTTGCAAAATGGGCATCGCATGTAACCTTTGGGTAAAGGTTGACGATGGACCTGCATCGTGTGGCTGCTAAGCAGCTTATAGCTGCCAGCAGATGCGGCGCAGAGGCTTGCAGGCCTGCGAGGATGCACTTCGCCTGAGGGGGCGCAGCGGGCGCAGAGCCTCTCCATGTATGAGGTGGGGCCTGAGCCGGTTTGCATCCGGCTCGCCTGACACTGAAGTAACGGAGTTTCTCGTCCTATGACTGTGACAAAAATCACCAGCCTCGATCAACCAGGGATTCGGGTCGTCCTCGTTACCGGCCGGCGTCAGGTATCGGGCTCACGCCTGGGAAGACACGCACCTTCGCAGCAGCGAGCACGTGTCTGGCATGAAGTGTGGGCCACCGATGGCAATAGGGGAATTCCGGAGGGACTTGTTCTGAGTGAGTCTTCCTGGCAGCTGAATTTTCCGGACGTGAAAACCGGCGGCTGATTGCGTGAAAGCACCGTGCTCATTCCCACCAGTGGGTTCAGCGCGTGTCGTGGGCCGAGCACCACATCTGTCTGCACCATTCCAGGGAGTTCAAATCCCCTGAGGTGCGAGTGCTCATGCCTGGCCCCGAGCAACTGGCCTGACTGACTCTTTCGAGGGTGCCTTGTTCGGGATTGCGGGGATCGCTTCCTCTCCTCAGGGCTCCTATTCGATGCGAAGCTGATTCTGCAGCCCGAGACTGTTCAGCAGCTGCGGGTTCGTCTCATCCACCGCGAGAATGTTGTGGCACAAATCGCAGCTGTTGCTCAATATCTGTCCAGTCTTCGTCACGTGGTTCCCGTCGTGGCAACGGAAGCAGCCGGGATAGTTCATGTGTCCGATGTTGTCCGGATAGGTCCCCCACGTGACATTCATGAACGGAAACACGTTGCGGTCATAGATCGCCACCAGAGCGCTGGCCGCAGCGTCCACAGCGCTCCGCTGCGTGTTCCACACCTGCGGGTACTGCGTGCGGTAGAACGCATCCAGCTCCGACGGAATCATCCGTCCTGCCTCGGCCTGCGAGGAATACTTCGCCTGGATCAGCACCAGCCCTTCCTTATGTACGTACGGCAGACTGGTGCTGGGATTGCCATTGGCCATGGCCTGATCGATCGCGTTTTCCGGCATCTGGAAGACATGCGCCGCCTGGTTGTGGCAATCCATGCAGTCCATCGTGCGGCGGACGCCTTTGATGGACCCCTTCCAGGTGGAGTCCCGCCACACTGTCCGGCCGCCGTGGCCGTCGGGCGCGCTGACCTCAATAATTCTCTGGTCCGTATTGTCCGTCGCCACGTACTCGAAGCCGTCCAGGTGCGCGCCATGGATGCCACTGTGCGTCGAGACGCCCTCAATTCCGCCCAGATGGAGCACCAGGATGGTGCGGTTAACAGAATTCCTTTCGTCGTCGGCGAAAGTGGTCAGGACCAGCAGCTTCTCGCCCAGAAAACGGCGGGGGTTGTGGCAGGATTCGCAGGTGGCGCGCGCCGGCCGCAGCGCGTTCAGCGGCGCCGTGATCGGCGTCGGCCAGGTGTGGAAGGTAACTTCCACCAGTTGCTTCGTCCCATTAGCCTTCGCGGCGAAGTACGCCTCCATCCCGGATCCGACGTGGCACTCCACGCAGGCCACATGGGAATGAGGGCCGGCCTGGTAAGCGACCCACTGCGGCTTCATCACGTGACAGGAGGTCCCGCAGAAATGCGCGGAATCCATGTAAGCGACCCCGCGGTACGTTGCAACACTGACGATCCCAAGGTTGATGATGGTCGCCAGCCCCACGATCACGACGCCGTGACGGAAGATCGGATCGCCAAGTTGAATCTCAGGATATTCGGCAGGCAGTTGCCCCGCCTTCGTCAGCGCGCGCCGCCGCCGCGCCATGCCTACGGGAATCAGGATAAGCCCGATGAGGAACAGTCCCGGGAGCGTCAGAAAAAAGATCAGCCCGAGATACGGATTCTCGAACCTGCCCGTCAGGAGGCTCTCGATCCAGTAGAAGATGAGCGTGACTGCGGACGCCGTGGTGAGCCCGGACCCGATGAGGGTGATCGGATTATTTCCGAAATAGAAGAATGGCTGCAGCCACTCTTTTTTCAGCTTCGTCCACATACCCACGATCACAAACCTCCGGCGTTGCTGCTTCTTCTGCAGCGAACGGATATGGTGAGGAGCGCGTTGGCCTGAGCGGGCGTCTCCTCGCGGTGGCGCTTCTCTTCTTCAGCTTTGGCGCCCGTCTGCTCAATGCTCGTAAAGAAGGGGAACCTGAGGCTGGGCGCCAGCAATTTGCTGCCAAATGCTGCCAATCAGGTCTGGGAGACAACCGTAGGCGACTGGAAAATGGTAGGCACGAGGAGACTCGAACTCCTGACCTCTACCGTGTCAAGGTAGCGCTCTAACCAACTGAGCTACGCGCCTGCCGGGGTGACAAATGCCAGCTCTGATCATACCAGTCTCCACCGCTTCCCGATGCGGCTACCGCTGCGCGGCGGCTCTCTTAACATGGGCGCAAGCGGTGTGCGTTCCGCGGCGCGCCTTTCTGGGCTTGCGAACGGGTATCATGGACCTCGTGCGTCACGGGCCATTTGGGAACACTGTGGCCAACCTGTGTTCCGACTGCTCGCCGTCGACTGCGACCCCATGAACGATCTTCGGGCCACGCCCAATCTGCTCACCTTCCTCAGGCTCTTGATCGCGCCGTTCCTGGTGTTGGGCGTCCTCGACGGCGATTACAAGCTGGCTTTCGCGCTCTTTGTCCTGGCCGGGATTACCGATGCCATGGACGGTCTGCTGGCCCGCATCCTTGATCAGCAAACCATGCTCGGCCAGTATCTCGACCCGGTCGTCGACAAGCTTCTGCTCAGCACGCTTTTCCTGGTTCTCCACCACGAAGGACTCATCTCACTCCGCGTCACCGTGCTGGTTTTCGCGCGCGATCTCGGCATCCTGACGGTCGCCGCCACGCTCTTCGCCACCACCAACATTCGGAATTTCAAGCCCACGCTCTTCGGCAAGAGCAATACCGTCGCGCAGATCATCGCCGTCTCTGCCGTCATTCTCGGCCAGTTCTTCGCGCCCGAGTGGGTGGTGTTGCTGCGCGAGTGGGCGCTGGACGCAACCATCCTCCTCACTCTCGTTTCCGGTTTTCACTATGCGTGGCGCGCCATGCGCCAGATCGGCTCCGCCGGCGCGACCGCCTGAGCCCGCTTCCCGCCGTGCGTCCGCTACAGGGGCTTTTCGGGCGAACTCCCGCTGTTCACCGTCGAGCATCCCAGCTCCTGCCGCTCCGCCGCGATTTCAGCCGCCGTTGCTACGCGCCCGAGGAGGGCGCGCTGCATCCCCCTGAGGGCAGGGAAGTCGTAATGCGTGCACAGCGTCATCTCCCACACATCGCCGGTGCGCCGGTTCACCGCGTAGCGATGCAGCGTCTCGTCCGGTCCCGGCGTCGTCGCTTCGCGAATGAGAATGAAGCTCACATATCCGGGGATGAATGGCGACATCAGGTCCAGGCTGTTCATCTCCACGTGCGTATCGCTCAGGTCTATGTGGTCGTGGTGTGCCACCAGCCTGACAATCTGCGCTGCCTGCCCGGTGTTCAGCAGATGCGACGGCGACACAGGTTTCAACGCTGCCGCCTGCATCGCAGTCCCGGAGGTCATAACTCCTAACAGCGCCGCCGCTGCGGGTGCGAGGATGTACCGCATGGCTCCAGTGTCGCGCCGCATCTGGTGCGCCGGCAACCCGGCGCCGGTAAAATGACCCCGTGGCTCCTGCTCCCTTTTTCGCTGACGAAGCCTTCCGCTTCCTGCGCGGCCTGAAGCGCAACAACGACCGCGACTGGTTTGAGGCGCGCCGGAAGACCTTCGAGCGCGCTGTCAAAGCGCCCATGCTCGCCCTCATCGAGCGCCTTACCCTGGGCATGGCCGACTACGCCCCCGCGCACGTGCGCCCGGCCGCGAAGTGCCTCTTCCGCATCTATCGCGACACGCGATTCTCCGCGGACAAGTCGCCGTATAAAACGCATCTCGGCGCCTGGTGGTCGTACACGGCTGTGCCGAAGACCTCCGGCGCAGGCTTTTACATGCATGTCAGCGGCACCGAATTTGTCATCGCCGCCGGCGCCTACATGCCCGAGAAGGACCAGACCCTCGCCATCCGCCGTCATTTGCTCGAGCATCACCTCGAATGGAAGCGCCTCATCGAAGACAAGAAGGTCCTGCGCGTCTTCTCCGTTCACGATCCCGTGGCGCTGGCACGCGCGCCGAAGGGCTTTCCGCCGGACCATCCCGCCATTCACTGGATCCAGTGGCGGCAGTGGGGCGTCACCGCGCATTTGCCTGCCGAGTTTGCGCTGCGCCCCACGCTGGCAGCGGACATCGAGAAGCGCTTTCGCCTGGCCGCGCCGCTTGTCGCCTTCCTCAACGCGCCGCTGGCCGCCTCCGTGCGCCCACGCCGCGTGTGGACGGCGCCATTGCCTCGCAAGTAAGCTTTACCTGCGCGGGCGTCGGGGCTACACTGCGACGCGAGCCCTTTTGAGCGCCGCCGCACGCATTCTGCCAATAGGCGCGGAAGATTGCTCTTCAGGCCGTTTCCGGCGCCAGCAAAGCGCAAAACCCCCGAAATCCCGCTTTTTCCTGAAAAAAACCGAAGAAAGCCGCAAAAAACCTGTGGAAACAGGCCTTTTGCCATTGACAAACGCTTTGCAAAGACGCAAGGTTAACGGCGGGAACTCTTCCGAACCCGCGTCAACACTGGCTTTTCCGCTATGCGGCGCGATCCGGAAGCAGCTTGGGGCAGGCAATCGCTGGCGCTTCCTGCCCGCTCAATCGAAAGGCAAACACAAGGAGGAAGACTCGATGGCAGCTACGATGACCAAGACAGCTCTGGTGCGGCAACTGGCGGAAAAACTGGAACTGACCAACAAGCAGTCCGCCGCTTATCTCGACCTGCTCGCGGAAACCGCGATCAAGGAAACGAAGAAGAACGGCGTGTTCGTAATTCCCGGCCTCGGCCGTCTGGTGAAGGCGGAGCGCAAAGCCCGCATGGGCCGCAATCCGCAAACCGGCGAGCAGATCAAGATCAAAGCCAAGACCGTCGTGAAGTTCCGCGTTGCCAAGTCGGCGAAGGACTCGATCGCCCCGCCGAAAAAGTAGTTTCAGCGCAGTTCCAGCAGGGAAGCGGACTCCGGTCCGCTTTCTTCGTTTCTGACCGAGCTTCACGATGTTTCGCCAGCAGCGACAGCATGCGCGCCCGGAACCTGCTATACTGCAATCAGATCGTCGAATCCGACTTGGTATTTCTTGCCTGTTCCGCTTCATCGCATGACTCGCAGATAATCCCACAGTGAGTTCAGCGATACACCCAACCGAAAAAGGAAACACATATGGAACAGGGAACAGTGAAATGGTTTAACGACGCCAAGGGCTTCGGCTTTCTCAGCCGCCCGGGCGGAGAAGATGTCTTCGTGCACTTCTCGGCAATTCAGAGCAACGGCTTCCGTTCGCTCCAGGAAGGCCAGGCGGTTCAGTTTAACGTGGTCAAAGGGCCGAAGGGCTGGCAGGCGGAGAACGTCCAGGTCCTCTAAACACTCTCCTGGAACGGGAAGGAGCCGGCTCTGCCGTTCCTTCCCGTTTCTCTTCCGGAAACCTTGCCGGTCTCCGGGTTGCCGCGCGCTCCTCGCAGGTGGCTGCTCCTGCCTGAATTTTGGTTACAGCCGCTGGAGATCCCGATGTCCGCTTTGCCGCAAAATAAGTACTCTCTGAAGTCTGTGCACGAGGAAATTGATCTTTTCGATCGCAAGCTGGCGCACCTGCTGAAATTCGATACGTTCTCCGCAACCGAGGACCGCGATGCCGCGGCCCGCAAGCTGGCCACCAAGCGCGAACAGCTTGTGCGCGCCGCTCGTGAGATGGCCGGCAACGGCATCGAATTCGATCCCGCGGATCTGCCGCGCTCCTTCCGTGCCGCGCCCGCTTCGCCTGAAGGTGCCGGCGAGGCCGCACTCAGTGGCCTCACCGGTGCGTCTCTCGATTCCCCGAAGGGGGCGCGGGAAAGCCGCCGCAAAAAGACAAAGCAGGCGCCTGCTTCTCGCGCTTCCTGAGCATCGGGCAATCTCCTGTAACATACCGCTGTGGCGCTGCTCCACCTGCAGGATCTCAGCATCCGTTTTGGCTCGGCGGAAGCCGTCCGCAATCTCAGCCTCCGCATCGACCCCGGGGAATCCCTCGGCCTCGTGGGCGAATCCGGCTCCGGCAAATCCGTCACTGCGCTGGCCATCCTGCGCCTGCTCGACGACTTCGCCACCGTGACCGGCCGCATTGACTTCGACGGCCGTGATCTGCTCGCGCTGTCACCCGCCACGATGCGCCGCGTGCGCGGCCGCGAAATCTCGATGATCTTTCAGGAGCCCATGACGGCGCTCAATCCCGTCATGCCCGTCGGCGAGCAGATCGCCGAAGCCGTCCGCCTGCACCAACACGGTCTGTCGCGCCGTCAGGTTCACGAGCAGGTCCTTGAGGCGATGCATGCCGTTTCTCTCCCCGATCCCGCTGCGCGCTGCGCCGACTACCCGCACCAGTTCTCCGGGGGACAGCGCCAGCGCATTCTCATCGCCATGGCCATCGCCAATCGCCCCCGCCTGCTCATTGCCGACGAGCCCACCACCGCGCTCGACGTTACCGTACAGGTGCAGATTCTCGATCTTCTCGCTCAGTTGCGGGAGCGCTTCGGCCTCACCATGCTCTTCATCTCCCACGATCTGGCTGTCGTCTCCCAGGTCGCCGACCGCGTCGCGGTCCTGCGCCACGGCCTGCTCCTTGAGGAAGCGCCGCGCCAGACCGTCTTCCGCAATCCGCTGCATCCCTACACGCGCAGCCTGCTCGGCGCCGTCCCGACCATGAAGACGGATCTGGACCTACCGCTCGCAACGCTAGGCAGCCGCACCGTCACTACGGTGCGTGTGCGCATCGGCAAGCCTCCGGAAGCGCCCCCGCCGCTGCGCGAAGTCGAACCTGGACACTGGGTGCGCATGCCTCATACGGATTAGGCCCAATGCGGCAACTGATGGCTTGCCGCCAGCGACAGCTTTTTGTGCAGCCCCAGAGCTTTTCCTGTGCAACAACAGCTGGTCGATTTGCCGGGAGGGCGCATGAGACTCAATCCGGGCACTGTGGCTGTGGCCGTTCTGCTGCTGGTTTTTCTGGCGTGGCACAGCCGCGGCCTTCCCTGGACGCCGATGCGCCTCGCCGGCGCGGCCATTGCCGTTCCTGGCCTGGTGCTCCTTATCGTGGCCCGGGTTCAGCTCGGCAGTGCATTCAGTGTGCAGGCCAAACCTACTCAGCTCGTCACCACCGGTCTCTGCTCGCGCATTCGCAATCCCATCTATGTCTTTGGTTCTCTGGTGATTGCTGGCGTGATCCTGTGGGCCTCGCGGCCCATCTCCCTGCTGCTGGTCGTCATAGTTCCAATACAGATTCGCCGCGCCCGCAGGGAACAACAGGTGCTCGCCGAGACCTTCGGTCAATCCTGCCTCGGGTACCGGCGGCGCACCTGGTTTTGAGCGCTTTCTGAAAACGCTCCGCGGTTCCCGGCCATCCAAGCAATGGGATAGAGTGGTACTCGGCCCCAAAACATGCATGTCCTGATCGTCTCCGATATTCACGCCAACCTTGAAGCCCTCCAGGCCGTTCTCGCCGCCGCTCCCGCCTACGACGTGGTCTGGAATCTCGGTGACATCGTCGGTTATGGCGCCAATCCCAATGAGGTTATCGACGAATCCCGCCGCCTCGGCACCGTCTTCGTCCGCGGCAATCACGACCGCGTCTGCTGCGGCCTCGGCAACGTCGAGGATTTCAACCTTATCGCGCAGCGCGCCGCCCGCTGGACTGAATGCGTCCTTACCGGCGAACATCGCGACTGGCTGCGTCATCTCGCCGCCGGCCCTATTTCGCCGGACGGCCCCCAGGTGAGCTGCGTTCACGGATCGCCCATCGACGAGGACGACTACATCCTCACGGTGCGCGACGCCTGGCTCTCGCTTCACGAGCCGAGTGCCCGGATCACCTTCTTCGGCCATACCCACGTGCAGGGCGGCTTCGCGACCAATGGCGATGAATGGTTTCGCCTCACGCCGCGCTATGGCCGTCCGCTCCGCGGCCCCGCCCCCGCTGAGCCCGGCGAGTACGAGCTGCGCCTGCGCGAAGGCGTCCGCTATCTGCTCAATCCCGGCTCGATCGGCCAGCCCCGCGACGGCGACTGGCGCGCTGCCTTCGCCGTCTACGACGATCAGCAGATGCTTCTCACCTGGTATCGTGTCCCTTACGATCTTCGCGAAGCCCAGGAGCGCATCGTGGAGGCTGGCCTGCCCGACCGCCTCGCTTCGCGCTTGCGCGAAGGACGCTGAAACGCGGCCTCGATCCCAAAAGCAATGCCCCATCCTTGCGGATGGGGCAGGGGAGTGCCTCTTCAGATTCGTTCCGCATTGCTTACCGTCCGTGACCGCCGCCGCCGAAGCCGCCACCATGAAACCCGCCCAACCCGCCTCCGCCATGGAAGCCGCCCATTTCGCCGCCGGCACGGAAGGCGTTGCCGCGGAATCCGCCGCCAGGCCGGGCGCCGCCGCCAAATCCCCCTCCGGGCAGATTCACCGGACCGTGCGGGCCAGGAGCATTGCCGCGGCCATAGTAGCCGCCGCCGTAGAATCCAGGGTAGCCCCAGCCACCCCAGCCCCATCCCCAGCCGGGACCCCAGCCGAAGGGAGCGAATCCCCAGCCGAAGGGACTATAGAAACCGTAGGGTCCCAGAAAGGTGTAATCCCAGGCGTAGGGATCCCAGTACCATCCCGGAGCGTAGCCGTAGCCATACTCGCCCGCCATCTCCTGGTTGTCCTCGGCCAGATAATCCGACCGCAGGCTGCTCCAGCGATAGAGGCCGGACTGTTCCAGAGCGCTTACGTTGAAGTTTCTCGGCTTCGCCTTCGCCAGGTCGGCCAATTCCAGGGCGTGATGGTTCTTCACCTTCACCCATTTTTCGTTGGGCCGCATCGCCACCGCCATGCCCTCAAAGACCATCACGGTGTCGCGGCGAGCGTTGAACTCATAAATTCCCGTCTTCACCAGTTGCACCGGCACGTGGTCCAGCAGGATGTGAATGTTGTTCTCCTGAAAGAGCTGATCGACTTCCACATCCACGCGTCCCCGCTCGACGGCGACCGCAGTATCGGTCAGGTCCGGCGAGATCATTTCCACCGCACTGTTGTGTCCAAGCCGCAGATAGATTCCCGGCGTCAGCAGCACTTCGGCTCGGCTGTCGGTGGTGCTCAGCACCTGTCCCGCCTGCAGCGTCGCCGCCGGCGATCCTACGGAAGATTGCGTGACCGGCCGGCCGCCCAGCTTCGCCGACCCTTCCACATAATTCAGCGTCCCAGGCGCGGCTGGGTTCGTCATCGGGGCGTTCTCACTATCCATTGCAAACAGGGCCGGTGCGAACAGAGCCGCCAGGGCCACAATCGCCATCCTTTTCAGCCGTGGCATCATCTCATGCTCCCTGCTGATTAGACCCTAAACAGCGAGAAAAGATTCGGTCGTGGTCTGACCGCAGTGCGGCCGACAGCCGCGCGCATTCCCGCAGTCTCAACGCGCTGTCATAGGGGCTCGTTTTGTGCTGCAATACAGGACATCGGGCAATGCACGAGCGCCGTATGGCCAGAACCTCGAAAATCCCGAACCGGAAGATCTTCGGAGCCTTCAGTCTGCTGCTCTGTCTCCTCGCGCTGCTGGCGCATCCGGCTCACGCGCTGTCCTCGGCTGCGCTCCTGCTCTTTCCGGCTCTGCTCTTCGGATTGATTTCTGTCCCGCGCTCGCTGTGGCCCGTCGGCGCTCCTGAAACCGCCTGCACGACGCGCTGGCTCGCCCGCGAGCCTCTCTTCCAGCGTCCTCCTCCGCGTTTCTCCCGGTAAATTCCTCGCGTTGGATTGCATGGCAACGCCCGCCCTGCGCCGGCACCTGTTCGCCTTGGTCCCGTATCCGGAGAAACCCACCTTGCCGGAGGGAAAGAATGCGTCTTTTTTACATCTTCTGTGCTTTGCTGGCTGTCCTGCTCGCGTTTGCGTTGCTCGTGTCAGCGCTGGTATTGCTGGGCACGCTGGCGATGCGCGCCGTCCACGGAGGCCGCCCCCGCGTTCTGGGAGTCTCGCACCTCAGCGGCCTCCTGCTCGCGTCGGTCTTCCTCGGCTTTCAACGGATCGTGCATCCCCACGTTCGCCACGCAATTGTGCAGGAATTTCAGGACGACGAAGATGCTGGCGACGATGTCAGACCCCGCGCCTTGTATCGCCACCAATGGCGCCGCATCCGCCGAGGCGAAGACCTCGGAGAACTTCAGTTGCTTCAGGATGAGGAGGATGTGCCGCGCTAACCCCAGCTCCAGCACTCCGGGCCCGGCAAGGTCCAGCAGGTTCAGGAACCGCAGGTCCGTCGGTGCGGCTTCCGTTCCTGCGCCGCCAGCTGATCGAAACGGTTTAAACGGGCGGGAAGAGACGCTCGACCAGTCCCGCGCTGGCAGAACGCCACTCGCCTGGTTGCTTGACACAGGGCCACGCTTACCCTACAAGAAAGCTTGTCGATCAGATAGTTGAGCGGTAAAGGAATATTGGAAAAGGGATATCGAGGCATCGCCATGGAGGGAACCCCGTCCCGTTCCAGGGTCCAAAAGCCTTCCCGGGAAACGGCAGAAGCCCGCCGCCTGGTGATGCGCTTTGTCGACATATTGCCCCTCGGCGGCGATGTTCTCCAGGTGGCTGCCGGACCCGGCTCTCTGGCCATTCCCCTTGCCCGCACCGGCCGGATGCGCGTCACTGTTCTCTACCCGAGCGGTTCGGCCATTGACGTTGCCCGCCGCAACGCCGAGAAGGCTGGCGTTCGCATCGACCTGCAGCACGGCAACCCCGCTCACATGCCGTTCCCTGACGGCTCTTTCGATTTTGTGGTCTGCCGTGCGCCGATGAAGAGTTTTGCCGACCCTCTCGGCGTCCTTCGCGAGATGCGCCGCGTCCTCAAGCCAGGCCGCCGCGGTGTCATCCTCAACCTGCGCCGCGATATACCTCGCGACCAGGTGACCCGGCACGTCGAGAGCCTCAGCTCGTCCTTCCTCGGCCAGTTGTTTGCGCGGCTCGATTTCCGCCTGGAACTCCGCCGCGCTTATACTCTGCGCCAGTTTGAGACTCTCCTGAGCCAGGTCCCCTTTGGCTCCACCCGGATCGACGGCACTCCGATGGGCGTCGAAGTCTGGTTCGAGCGATAACCGCGACTCAGCAGGTCCCTGCGCCCACTGCCGCTCCGCTCACTGTCCGCAGCGCCGACTCGGCGGCTTGCTGCCCGGTGTGAATACAGTCCGGCACACCGATGCCGCGGTACGCATTCCCAGCCAGCGCAATTCCCGGCAGTTCCGCGATCCGATCCCGCACCAGCTGGATCCGCTCCAGATGCCCCACCCCGTATTGCGCCATCGCCTGCCTTGAGCGATGGACGCTCACGAAGCTGGGCGGAGCTTTCAGCCCCAGAATCTGCTCCAGTTCCTTCAGCACCATCACCGTCAGCCGCGCATCGCTTTCGTCCAGCAGCTCATCGTGGCTCGCACCCCCCAGAAAACAGCGAAGCAGCCCTTTGCCCGCGGGCACGCGTCCAGCGAATTTTGCGTGAACGAAGGTGCAGGCCAGCAGGGCGCGCTTCTCCGTCGACGGAACCAGAAATCCAAATCCCGGTGGCAGGCTCAGCAGCCTGCCGATCTCGTATCCCAGGGTCACCGTAATCGACGAGCTGTACGGAACGCCCGACAGCGCCTCGGCCAGGGGGTGATCGATCGGCCGCAGCAGGCTCGCCGATCCCCATGCGGGCAGCGCAAGGATCAGCGCATCGAACATCTCCCGCCCGAAAGCTGTTTCCACCATCCAGTCCGCCGGCTCCCGCCGCGCCCGGTGCGCTGCGTTCTCTCTGCGAGCGATGGCATGAACCTCGGTGCTCAGATGAACCCAATCCGGCGGCAACTGCGCAGCAATGGCGTCCACCATCTGACTCATCCCGCCACGCAGCGTGGTAAACAGCGGCAGCGCTGGAGCCTTCGCGCGCTGCTTCCGCGCGACCAGCATCCCGCGCGTCAGGCTGCGATGCTTCTGCTCCATCTGCGCCATGCGCGCCAGCACCGCCCGCACGCTCAACTGGTCCGCATCGCCGCCATACACGCCCGCCAACAGAGGCGACACCAGCCGGTCCACGGTTTCCTGCCCGAAGTGCCGCCGCGTCATCTCCGCCACGGACTCGTCGCTCGTCGCCGGCTCCGGCGGAAACAGGAACTCCCTGGCCATCTGCAGCTTGGTCCGCAGCGAGAACAGCGGCGTCAGCGCCGTGGGCATCAGCCTGGTCGGCACCATGAACATCAGGCCGTCCGGCAGAGGAATCAGCCGCTTGCCGACCACAATGTACGTTTTCCGCTCAGCGTCATGCGAGCCCATCAGCTGGTCGCCCAGGCCGATCTCTCGGCACAGTTGGCTCGCCGCCGGCTTTTCGGTCAGGAACGAATCCGGCCCGGCTTCGACCACGCAGCCGTCCACGGTCTCTGACGCGATCACGCCGCCCAGCCGCCCCGCGGCCTCATACAACCTGTATTCGATCTCCTGTCCTGCCCGCCTGGCCCTTTCCAGAGTCCAGGCGGCGCTCAGTCCGGCGATGCCGCCGCCCAGGATGGCAATCCGCTTCACGAATGCGCGACCTCTAACTGAATCAAATCATGAGCCTCGCATGCAGGGGAAGCGTCCTTCGCGTTCGGGTCCGGGTGATAACCCCGCGGCTGATAGATGCAGCAAGGTTCCTCGGCCATCACATCGCCGGTCACCGCGTACGCCCGCGCCCGCGATCCGCCGCAGATGTTCCGGAACTCGCACGCTCCGCACTTGCCGTGCAACAGATCGGAATTCCGCAGCTTCACGAAGATCGGCGACTCCTGGTAAATGTGCGCCAGCGTATCCGTGTGCAGGTCGCCGCCTTCGATGGGCAAAAATCCGCTCGGATAGACCTTCCCAATGTGGGACACAAACACGAACCCCCGCCCGTCGTTGACGCGCTTCGTCGCCCAGCCCACCGCCTTCGCTTCGCTACCGGTGCCGGGCTGGCTCGTCCAGCCGCCTGGGTGCCTACCCGGATGTCCGTGTGGCTCAGTCGGAGCAGCTCCCGCGTCGTCATGTATGCCCACGGTCGGCCGTCCTTCCTTCATGCGCTGCTGGATCAGATACCGGCGGTAATGCATGGCTTCAGTCGTTTTGATGGCGAACGGCACGCGCTTGGTCAACTCCCACATCTTCGCGAAGACCGCCTCGAACTCCTCGCCGGTCAGCAGATCGTCCGTCTTACCGCGCCCTACCGGAACCAGGAAGAAGAAACTCCACATCACAATTTGTTTTTCCGTCAGCAGCACGCTCAGTCGGACCAGATCATCGATGTTCAGCCGGCTCACCACGGTGTGCACCTGGATCGGCAGATTGGCCTCGTTCGCCCACTCGATCGCCTCCAGCGTCCGCGCCCACGTTCCTGGAATCCCGCGGATGCCATCGTGAATTTCCGGCACGGACCCGTCCAGGCTCACCGCCAGCCGCGCCAGCCCGGATTCCTTCATCCGGAAGATCGCCTCCCGGGTCAACAGCGGCGTCGCGCTCGGTGTCAGCGCCGCGTGAACGCCCTGCTTCGACGCATGCTCGATCAGATGAAAGATGTCCGGCCGCTTGAGCGGATCGCCGCCCGTAAAGACGAACAGCGGTACCTGCATCGCCGCAACCTGATCAATCAGATCCTCGGCTTCGGCGGTCGTCAGTTGGCTGCTATGCGCCAGCGGCTGCGCCGACGCGCGACAGTGTTTGCACGCGAGATCGCACGCCTGGGTCGTCTCCCAGATCGCCAGAAACGGCGCGCGATCATAATCCAACGTTGTCATGGCCTGGTGGATGTCCATGGAATCAGCGTGGCAGGGATGCGCCGGCGCCGGATGTGACGAGAGTCACAAGGGCAGGAATTGCCGCGCCGGGGCTAAACTGACGCAGCAATCCCGCCGGTGTCTCTCACAGGAGGTTCCCGATGCAGCTAACCTTCACAGTCCGTCTCGATCCCGCCGAGGCCTTCACCGCTATTGTTGACGAGCTTCATGTTGCACTGGACCGACTGGGGATGGACTTGCAGACTGGCCCACAAGGCCGGTTGCTGCAGAACAGCGAGGTAGTTGCCCGTATCACGCATTGGGAGCCTCCCCGGCACGCGGCTTTCGAGTGGATCGCCACTCCCTGGCAGCGCGGTGACCGTCCGCAGCTTGATGTCCGGCTCGTGCCCGATTCCGGCGGCACGCGTGTCACCATCGAGCAGACAGCATGGAGCACGCGGCTGGACAATGACGCTCTCGAAACGGTCGGCTGGTTTGCGGGAGAGCTTGTCGCCCCCCTGCTCGTGGCGATGTCTCCGCAGCGCCTGGGCGACTGGGTGACCGACCGTCGCGCGCGTCGACCCACCGGACCGCAGGCGCGCGCCATTTATCGGGACCCAATTTACCACCGGCCTAATTTCCTCGCCATCCTGGATGTGTTGCGCCTGCAGCCTGCAGACCATCTGGTTGAAATCGGCTGCGGCGGTGGCGCATTCCTCCTCGATGCGCTCCGAAGCGGCTGCCGCGCAGCGGCCATCGACCACAGCGCCGATATGGTGCGCACCGCTTCAGAACTGAACCGCGAGAGCATTGCTTCAGGGCGCCTCGAGATTCTTGAGGCCGATGCTACGTCGCTGCCCTTCTTAAGCGGCGCCTTCACCTGCGCGGTAACCACCTCAGTCTTCGGATTCATCGAAGATCCAGAATCGGCTCTCGCCGAGATCTTTCGCGTTCTGGCTCCGGGCGGGAGATTCGTCCTCTTCACCGCCGGCAAAGCACTGCGCGGCACGCTCGCGGCTCCCGAACCGATGGCCTCGCGTCTTCATTTCTATGAAGACGCGGAACTTGAGGGTTTGGTTCGCAGAGCCGGATTCGCTCGAGCTCGCTTCGAACACCCGGACTTCGAGACGCTGGCAAAGCAGGCGGGAGTTCCGCAGGAGGCGATTCCGCTCTACCGGATTCCCGGCACCTCGCAATTGCTGGTCGCACAGAAAGCCCAACCCGGGGAACAGGTGTGAACAGCAGCCCCTCCGGCCTCGAGCCGCAGCCCCCGCTTGATGCGCATCCCCGGTATCCCGATGCCCACCTCCGCCACTTTTTCTCCCGGCAAACGCCCGCCGTATCACGGTATACTTATATTCGTGACCGCTATCACAATCGACGCCCTTCAGGACGCTTCCCGGCCCGAGGCTTCCGGTTCCGAAAAGCGCGTTCTGCTCCTCAAACCCCGCGGCTTCTGCGCCGGGGTCGTCCGCGCCATCGACATCGTCCGCATTGCCCTTGAGACCTTCGGCGCCCCTATCTACGTCCGCAAGGAGATCGTCCACAACCGCTTTGTGGTCAATGAACTGGCCGAGAAAGGCGCCATCTTCGTCGACGACATCGACCAGGTGCCCGAGGGTGCGCGTGTCATCTATTCCGCGCACGGTGTCGCTCCGGCCGTCCGCCAGAAGTCCAAAGACCGCAGGCTGAAGGTCATCGACGCTACTTGTCCGCTGGTGACCAAAGTCCACGTCGAGGCCGTCAAATTCGCCCGCGACGGGTACTCGCTCATCCTCATCGGTCACCGCGATCACGACGAAATCGAGGGCACGCTCGGTGAAGCGCCCGACGTCACCCAGGTGGTCTCCAGCGTCGCGGAAGTCCGCACTCTGCAGGTGCCCGACCCCGAGCACGTCGCATACCTCACCCAGACCACGCTCTCGCTCGACGAGTCGCGCGACATCATTCACGCGCTCAAGGATAAGTTCCCCAGGATCGTCGGTCCCCACTCCCAGGACATCTGCTACGCCACTGAAAACCGCCAGCTCGCCGTAAAGAACGTCGCCCACAGCGCGGATCTTGTTCTCGTCGTTGGCTCCAACAACAGTTCCAACTCCAACCGCCTGGTCGAGGTCTCTCGCAATCTCGGCACCCGCGGCTATCTGATTGACAATGCTCAGGCCATTGATCCCGCCTGGCTCCAGGACGTCTCCAGTGTCGCCGTCACTGCCGGCGCTTCGGCTCCTGAAATTTTGGTTGAGGGCGTGATCAGCTATCTCAGAAACAATGGCTTCGGTGCCGTGGATGAGGTCGAGGTGATGCCCGAAAATGTGCGCTTCGGGCTTCCGCCGGAGATCGTGCAGGCCATTCAGTCGGCTCCCCAGTCGGGCTCTGCGCCAGCGGCTCGCTAAGCCCCAACGGGCATCGCACAAGGTAGGAGCTGTTTCAGGTTGAGTATTTCAGCAGAATCCGGTCGGCCCCGGTCCGGCGTGCAGTTCGCTGCGGCTTCCGCCCAGCGAACCGCTGCCTCTTCCGACGGCAGTCCCGTCAAATTTGGCCGTATCGACGCCTCACTCGATCAGGTCGCAGGCGCCATTGCCCGGGCCCGCGACGGTCTTCTCTCCCTGCAACATCCCGAAGGCTACTGGAGCGGCGAGCTCGAGGCCGACGCCATGCTGGAGGCCGATTACATCTTCGCGCACATCCTGCTCGGTATCGGCGACGAAGGCCGCATGAAGCGCGCCCTCACCGAAATGCTCCGCTACCGCAACCAGGATGGCAGCTGGTGTCTCTATCCCGGCGGTCCCGGCAACATCAGTCTCTCCGTCAAGTGCTATTTCGCCCTCAAGCTCATGGGCTGGTCTGCCGCCGACCCGCTGCTGCAGCAGACGCGCGACTGGATCCTCGCGCATGGCGGCGTTACCGCCTGCAACACCTTCACCAAGATTTATCTCTGCATGCTGGGACAGTACGAATATAAAGCCGTGCCCGCGATCCCGCCGGAGATTGTGCTCTTCCCGAAGTGGTTCTACTTCAATATTTACGAGATTTCGTCGTGGTCGCGCGGCATTCTGGTGCCACTGTCGATCGCTTATGCGAAGAAGCCCTACAAGAAGATCCCCGCCGAACAGGGCATCAGCGAGTTATTTGTCGGAGGACGGGAACGCGCAAACCTGAAGCTGCGCTGGGATCGCGAACACAAGGTCGGTTGGCGAAACTTCTTCATCTTCACTGATCGGATGATCCACTGGTTTGAACGGATCCATATTCGCCCGCTGCGCTCGATCGCCCTCAGGAAAGCCGAGAAGTGGATGCTCGAGCGCCTCGAGATGTCCGACGGCCTCGGCGCCATCTACCCCGCCATCCTCAACTCCATCATTGCGCTTCGCTGCCTGGGCTATTCGCTCGACGATCCTCAGGTGATCCGCGCCATGGACGAGTTCGAGAGGCTTGGCATCGATTGCCCGCACGGCACACCCGATCATCCCGAGCCCACCTTCCGGATGCAGCCCTGCATGTCGCCGGTCTGGGACACTGCCCAGGCCGTCTTTGCCCTCGGCGAGGCCGGCATCGCTCGCAGTGATCCGCGCCTGCTGAAGGCTGCTGACTGGATGCTCGCCAAAGAAGTCCGCCACAAGGGCGACTGGGCCGTGAAGAACCACAGGACTCCCCCGGGTGGCTGGTACTTCGAGTTTAACAATGAGTTTTACCCGGATGTTGATGATTCCGGGCAGGTACTTCTGGCGCTCAACAAGGTCGATAACCCCCGCGAACGCTACCAGTACGACGTCTGCCAGCGCGCCATCGACTGGATCTTCTCCATGCAGTGCAGGAACGGCGGATGGGCCAGCTTCGATAAGGACAACACCAAAATGATCTTCGAGCACATCCCCTTTGCCGATCACAACGCGATGCTCGATCCACCCTCTGCGGACATCACCGGGCGCATCCTCGAAGCTCTGGCCACCTGGGGCTACACCCGCAAGGATCGCCGCGTGGAGAAGGCCATCAAGTTCATCTACTCCGAGCAGGAGTCCGATGGCAGTTGGTTCGGCCGCTGGGGTGTCAATTATCTCTACGGCACCTTCCTGGTCCTGCGCGGCCTCGAGGCCATGGGCGTCTGGAACCACGAGCCGCAAATCCAGCAGGCCGCCGAGTGGATCCGCTCCGTTCAGAATGCCGACGGAGGCTGGGGCGAAAGCTGCGGCAGCTACGACGACCCCACCACGCGCGGCGTCGGCTCCAGCACGCCGTCGCAAACGGCCTGGGGTCTCCTCGGCCTGCTTGGCGCCGGCGATACGCGCAGCGACTCGGTAGCCAAGGGCATCAAGTGGCTGCTGACCCGGCAACAGGTTGACCCCGCGGGGCGCGGCTTCTGGGACGAGAGCACAGGAGAAGGGAAGACTCGCCAGGCTCTCTATACGGGCACCGGTTTTCCCCGCGTCTTCTACCTCGCGTATTCGATCTATCGCGATTACTTCCCGCTCCTGGCCCTTACAACCTATAAGCGGGCCATGGAAAAGGGAGAATGAACGATAATAACGATAATAATGAAGTAACGGCAGGGCAAAAGCTGATAAGAGCTCGGCAGCACGTTTAGTTTCCCCAACGGAGGACCTGACCCGAATGGCTGTTCCAATTTCCCAGGCGTGGACGGTCGCCACCTACGTCCTGAAGCAGAAAGCGAAGGGCCGCAAGCGCTTCCCGCTGGTCACCATGCTGGAGCCGCTCTTCCGCTGTAACCTGGCCTGCGCCGGCTGCGGCAAGATTCAGTACCCTCCGCACATCCTCAAACAGGAACTCACTCCCGAGGAGTGCTTCCGCGCCATTGAGGAATCCGGTACGCCCATGGTTTCCATCCCCGGTGGCGAGCCGTTGCTGCACCCGCAGATCGACAAGATCGTCGCCGGCCTCGTCGAGCGCAAGAGGTACGTTTATCTCTGCACCAACGCGCTCCTGCTTAAAGAGAAGCTGCACCTCTTCAGGCCCAGCAAGTATTTGTCCTTCTCCGTTCACCTCGACGGCCAGCGTGAGCACCATGACTTCTCCGTCTGTCGCGAGGGCGGATATGACGTCGCCATGGAAGGCATCAGGGCTGCCGTTGCAGCGGGCTTCCGCGTCACCACCAATACCACGCTCTTCGACGGCGCCGACCCCAACTCCGTCCGCACCCACTTCGACGACCTGATGAACGTCGGCGTCGAAGCCATGATGGTCGCCCCCGGCTACACCTACGAGAAAGCCCCCGATCAGAAACACTTCCTCGGCCGCGCCCGCTCACGCCGTCTCTTCCGCGCCATCCTTTCCAACCGTAAAAAATCCTGGAAGTTCAACGCGAACTACCTCTATCTCGAATTCATCATGGGTAAGCGCGATTTCCATTGCACGCCCTGGGCGATGCCCACCTTCAGCATCTTCGGCTGGCAAAAGCCCTGCTACCTCCTGCAGGACGGCTACGCCGATACCTTCCAGGAGCTGCTCGACTCCACCAACTGGGAAAACTACGGCACCGAGAGCGGCAATCCCAAGTGCGCCAACTGCATGGTTCACTCCGGCTACGAAGGCACCGCGGTCAACTACACCTTTGGCTCGCTCAAGGGCCTGCTTGAAACCGCGAAGGCCATGATGAATCGCTACCAGGACAGAGGCGCGCTCGATCTCCTCAACGAGCCGGTCCGCCCCGCGCACAGCTTCAATCCGCTGGTACAAATCGAGCCCGTCGAGATTGAAACGACCATCCGGGTCGAAGAGGGAACTCGCGCATGAGCGAACAGTCCGTCACCACGACGCCTGCCGGCGCTCAGAAAGCCGCTTTCGATCCCAACGCTGTCGAAGTGATGGAGGGCCGCGAGCGCGAGCAACTCGAGGGCTGGATTCCCTCGCTCGCCTCCGAAGTCGAAATCCGCGACGCGTTTGAGAAAGCCTTCGACTACCGCGGCGACGTCACTCTCACGCTCAGGGACGGCCGCGTTCTCCACGGCTACGTCTTCGATCGCCGTCCCGGCGCCACCCTTCAGGAATCCGCCGTTCGCATCATCCCCGCCGGCGAGCGCACCAGAGTCTCCGTTTCCTACGCCGATATCGCCGGTCTCGCCTTCACCGGACGCGACAACGCCGCGGGCCGAACCTTCGAAGCCTGGATTCGCAAGTACTGGGAAAAGAAAGCTGCCGGCGAAAAGAACATCGCCATCGAGCCGGAAAAGCTGGACTGACATTCCCGCCATTCTCCTCCTGGTTTTTCACACCTTCGACAAATTCCCCCGGCGAACTCGTGCCCTGATACCACTGCCGGGTGGCTCGGCGCGGTGATCGTGTCGCGATGCTTCAGGACTGTCTCTGTGTCCAATTCCATTTATTGGGTCGCGGGCGGCGTGCTATCATCCGTGCATTTCACTATGCCGCGCATCCTGGCTCTTCTGCTGACGCTGCTGTTGGCCGCCACTCCGGCCCCTGGAAGTTCTCCGAAATGGGTGGAAGTGCGCAGCGCGCACTTCACCGTGGTGACAGACGCCGGGGCGGGCGAGGGACGGCGGACCCTCGACCAGTTCGAGCACATGCGCCTGGTCTTCCAGACGCTCTTCCCCAGGGCGAATGTGGATCCCGTGGCGCCGATTGTGGTGATGGCGGTCAGAAATAAAAAGGAGTTCCAGCCGCTCGAGCCGGCAGTTTACATGGCGAAAGGGCAACTGAATCTGGCAGGGTATTTTCTGCTGGCTCCGGACAAGAACTATGTGCTGCTGCGCCTGGATGCCGAGGACGAGCAGCATCCCTACGCGACAATCTACCACGAGTACACGCATCTGCAGATTGGAGACGCGACTGAGTGGATGCCGCTCTGGCTGAACGAAGGGCTGGCGGAGTTCTTCCAGAATACAGACTTCATTGGAAACGAAGCGCGGCTGGGACAGCCGAGCCAGGACGACCTGCTCTACCTGCAGCAGAACCGCCTCATTCCCCTGGAGACGCTGTTTCGCGTGGATGCGAAGTCGCCGTATTACCACGAGGAACAGAAGGGGTCAGTCTTCTACGCCGAGTCGTGGGCGCTGGTACATTACCTGGAAACCAGCGACGTGCGCAACCACACCAATCATGTGGGGCAGTACCTGGATCTGGTCAGCCAGCATCAGGACCCGGTGATGGCGGCGCAAACCGCCTTCGGGGACCCGAACCAGCTTCAGAAGACTCTGCAGAATTACACAGACCGGCAGTCTTACACCTACTTCACGATGAAGCTGCCCCCGCTGAACGAGGGAGCGTTCACGGTAACGCCGCTCGCCGGCCCGGAGGCAGATGCGATCCGCGCGGATTTCATGGCCTACATCGGGCGCACCGCCGAGGCGCGCGCGTTACTGGCCCGGGTGATCGCTGCGGATCCGAGGAATGCGCAGGCCTACGAGACGATGGGATATCTGTCGTACCGGGACGGGAACCGCGCGGACGCGAAGAAGTGGTACGCACAGGCGGTTGCGCTTGATTCTCAGAGTTATATCGCGCAGTATTACTTCGGCGCACTGTCGCTCATGGAGGACGAAACGGGACCGCAGGTCGAGGCGAGCCTGCGGGCGGCGATCCGCCTGAATCAGCGCTTTGCGCCGGCGTACGACGCGTTGGCGGCAATGTATGGGCGGCGGCGGGAGAACCTCAATGAGGCGCACCTGCTCAGCCTGCAGGCCGTGCTGCTGGAGCCGGGGAATGTGCGGTACCGCATCGACTGCGCCAACCTCCTGATGGAGCAGCAGCGCTTCGACGATGCGGTGAGGGTGCTGGAGGCGGCGCAGGCGGCAGCGAAGACGCCCCAGGAGGTGGAGCTGGCGGAGGCGCGGCTGGGGCAGGTGCAACTCTACCAGGGAGAGATGGAGCAGGCTGAGAAGCAGAGAACGGCTGCGCAGACGATGCAGGAAGCACAGAATTCATCGGCGGCGATGACGGCGTACCAGACGCCGGTGTTCCGGCACCCCACGGAGAAACCGCACGGGCCGGCGCTGACGGCACAGGGGGTGATTCACGGAGTGCGCTGCAGTTATCCCGCAGTGCTTGAGCTGCAGGTGGCGGGGGCGAAGGGGACGGTGAAGCTCTACAACAACAATTATTACGATATCGAATACAGTGCGGCGAACTTTACGCCGCAGGGGGAGATTCACCCCTGCAGCGATCTGGAAGGGAGAAAGGCGAAGGTGCAGTATTTCGCCACGGCGGACAAGACGATGGATGGGCAGATTGTCGGGATTCAGCTGAGCAAGTAGGGCACAACTAGCGTTTCTGCGATGCGCTGAACGCTTCCGTATCCACCAGATATTGCCCTTCGTCGCTGTCCAGCGGCTCCAGACTCAGTTCCGTCCACCCAGTGTAGCCTTCCCAGGTCAGATCCTTTGCCACGAAGTAGTAGACGCCACCGGCTGCAGCGGTGAAGTGTGCCAGCGCCTTTCCCGCATCCTCGGTCATCGCGCACAGATGGTGCTCGCGCGGCGGAACCTGCAAGTAGAGCCACGAGCTGCCGTGACTCGCGCCCACCCACTGCCCATCCAAACCCACCAGCGTGGTGGGTGTCGTCAGCACGGTGCCATGGTCGTCCGCGATGAAGTAGACCAGCGCCGTGCCAGGTTGTATTTTTGCGGCCGGTCGTGTGTCGGCGGTCTTAATGCGAAAATTCACGCCGAACGGACCGCAGCTCTTCAGGGCAGCGTTCGCCTCGCCGGACTGCGCCAACCCAACCGACGTCAGCCCACCGAGAGCCAGGACCAGACCGCACCACTTCCAAAACACGCGCATCGTCAGCTCGCCTTTCTTTCATGGACCCTGACGGATGAAACTCGGGCAAGGACTCCCGCCCGCCCGCTCAATTGCCGCATGGGAGATGAACGATGGAGGGTAATCCGCAGGCGCCCTGAACCAGAAGACCGCAAATCTTGCAGTTTCTTCATCCTCGCAGCCATTTTCCACAGCGGTTGTTGCGCCTTCCTGCCGCGCCCGGGCGTCCAATCGGAGTCGCCCACTTCCCCAACCCCATCGGAGGCTGATTGGTTCGCAGGTATTTCGTTCTGGGACTTGTCTTGTCCCTGTTCGGCGGGCTCTCTTTCGCTCAGTCCAACTCCGCTCCGGCAGCCGGCGCGCCCGAGCAGCAGACTCCGCCGAGCCAACCCGCTCCGCTGCTTCCTTCTGCGCCCGTTCCTGCCACGAAGATTCCGCCCAGGCCTCGCCCCCAGCCCAAACGCATCCTTGGCATCATGCCGAATTACCGTGCCGTCAGCGCCGGAGTTCGCCCGCCTCCGCCCACGCCGAAGGTCGCCTTCAAGGTCGCCACTGAAGACAGCTTCGACTACTCCGCCTTCGTCTTCGTCGGCATTACCTCGCTGCTGGCCGAGGCCGACGCTTCTCATCCCACCTTCGGCAAGGGTGTCGGCGGCTTCGGAGATTACTACTGGCACGGGTTTCTGGATAAGGCCGACGGCAACTACTGGGTCGTCTGGGCTCTGCCCGGTGTCCTCCACGAAGACGAGCGCTACTACGCTAAAGGGACCGGCAGCATCGTCAGCCGCGCCGTCTACGCCGCTACGCGCATTGTGATCACCCCCAGCTACAACGGCAAAAACACCTTCAACGGCGCGGAGATTCTCGGCCGCGGCATCTCTCAGGCCATCTCCCTCAGCTATTACCCAGGCTCCACATCCACGGTCTCTGGATTCACCTCCAAGTACGCGTACGCGCTCGGCCGCGACGCCTTCACCAACGTCTTCCGCGAACTATGGCCGGACATCTCCTACCACGTCTTCCACGTCCACCACGCTGCTCCCGGCACGTAATCTTTTCGCAGGTCGGCTTGCAAAGAAGAAGGCCGCTCCGCGCGGCCTTCTCTCATCAGCAGGGAACTCGCGCCTATTTCCCGTTGATCTGATCCACCACTTTCTGCAGCACGGAATGCTCGATGGTGCATACCTTCCCGAACTGACCCATCGCCGTCATCATGTCCGCGTCCTGATGCACCGACTTCCACGCCGCCTCGTAGCTTTCCCGCGCCTGCACGAACGCTTCCCAGTTCGGGAAGATGTCCACTGTGCTCTCCAGGTCCGGGTCCTCCGCTCCCCGCGGGAACATCTGGATGTTCATGGCCCACCCACTGAGCTTCCCGGATTTCACCAGAGACTGAGCCAGAGGATCCCACATCCTTTTCTCCCAGCTGATCCACGCCCTCACATCCGTCACGCTCATCGAGTTGAATACCAGGTAGTCGCCCACGTGCGCTTCGCCCACCAGATCCAGCGTCTCGTCGAGGCCGTCGGAGACCAGATAGCCCGTCTCGCCCAGCTCCTTGTCCCATTCGTCCTGCGTCATGGCGATGCCGGCCTGCTGCATTGCCGCCTTCAGCTCAGCGTCGTTCATCCCAGGCTTCGGCCAGCCCGTATAGAACGCCACCAGCGAATAATCGCACGTGGCGGCCCTTCCTGCCGGAATCACCGTCCGCAGCACAAGCCAGCCGGAGAGCGCGCCGGAATCCACGCGCGCCTGCTCCAGCTTGTGCAGGTCGCCGCTCACAAGGCTCGCGAACGCCGCGTCCTGCCCGGATTTTACCTTCACGCACAGTACGGTGTAGGTATGCGTCGGCGTCGGTGCCTGCTGCGCAGCAAGCGTCACAGGGAGCACGGCCGCCAGCGCCACGTCCCACACCATTCGACGAAATTGCAACATGGGTTCCTCCTTGACGTTCCCGTTCAGCGCCAGGGGGAAAGGCTCTCAGGGGTTGATAGCCATCCTACGCGCATTCGTACTAAAAGCGCGACTTTTGGACTGCGGCGGGAGCAGATTCGCCGGAAGGGAACTGCCGGATCGCGCGGACTGCAGCGCCGATCAACAGGAGATGCGGGCCACGGTAATCCGTGTACTTTTCCGGCGGATATCTCCATGAAATACCGACCCCCTCCGGCTGCCTCGTTCCCACAAATGTGTTATCGACTTTGGGGACATACCTCGGTCACCATCAATGCAGCTTTTGGTCACCAGGATTAGTCCGTAAGTTCACCCTCCTGTGGGTTGTGGCGAAAGTGAGTTGAACCGAGAATTGTCGGCTGGTTCGACTGCGTACCGTTTTTCGTGAGGACGGTGGCCAGACCGTTGTCCCGGCCGTCGTGTCCGATGCAGTTTTGCTGACCTTTGCTGGTCTTGCCGTCAGTATGTAAGGAATGATCCGGTGAGATCCATTTTTAAATTTCATTTCTTCCAATCTCAGCGTGGCGATAGCTTGCTGGAGACGGCGATCGCTGCTCCCGTGCTCCTCCTGCTCACTCTCGGCATCGTGGAGTTTGGCCGCGCCTGGTATCTGCAAAACGAGTTGGCGGGCGCTGCGCAGGCCGGCGCCATCTATGGCTCCCAAAATCCCACCGACACCGAGGGGATGGAGACCGTCGCCAAAGACAACGCTCCCGATGTCTCTTCCGCCACGGATGTATCCGGGTTCAGTGCTACTGCCTCCTGGGGGTGCGAATGCTCCACCACCGGCGTGGCCTCGGCAAGCTGTGCCTCCGCGCCCACCTGTTCGTACAACGTTGTCGACTATGTACTGGTCACCGTTTCGGCGACCTATAAGCCTTTTGTCGAGTGGCCGGGGCTGCCCGAATCCATTCCCCTCTCCGAGAAGATCAGAATGCGCGGCGCGACTCAATAACTCCCATGAAACATAAACTGTTGCGCAGAATCCGCCAGGGCCGGAAAGAACAACACGGCAGCTCCCTCGTGGAGTTCGCCATCACGGCTCTCGTTCTGTTGACGCTTCTCTTCGGGATTGTTGACTTTTCCCGCGCCATGTATGCCTGGGCATTTGTTTCCTGGGCGGCGCAGTCGGGCACGCGATACGCAATTGTCCACGGTGCCAAATGGTCCGGAACCACCTGCTCCACCACGAGCACTCAGGACTGCGACGCGACCAACGCCAGTATCCAGAGTTATGTGCAGGGTCTGGCCCCCCCGGGCGTGACCGGGGGCAACGTCCAGGTGAATACGCAGTGGCCGGCTACAACTCCTGACGGAGGCTCCTGCTCGACCGCCAACGGTCAGGGCTGCTTTGTGGAGGTAACGGTCAGTTACACCTTCAACTTCATCACGCCGTTTCTCCCCACGTCGGGCATCAAGCTCTCCAGCACTTCAGAGCAGGTCGTCCAGGAGTGAGGCGCCCTGGCATGGCGACAGCAGGCTGGAAGCGGGAAGAGGGACTGCTCCGCACGCACCGCCACACCCCACGCACGGCAGGGCAGTGGCGTGTTTCCGGGAACCCGGGCTCGGGATCAGTCCAGCAGGTGCAGTTCCTTGCCCGGCTTGAACCGTACCGCCTTGCCCGGCGTGATGCTCACTTCGGCGCCGGTTCGCGGATTCCGGCCTATCCCGGTCTTCCGCGGCCGCACGTTGAACACTCCAAAGCCCCGGAGCTCGATCCGCTGGCCCTCCGCCAGCGCTCGCTTCAGGGTCTCGAATACGGTGTCCACGGCCGCCTCCGCCTTGTTCCGCTGCAGACCGGTCCGCTCAATCACCTGGTGGATAATGTCCTGTTTTATCAAGGTTTTCTCCCCGTCCAGCGGATTCTCTTCGCCCAGCTTGATGCTAGAAAGCTTTTCCGCCATTGTCAATGCGCAGCACCCTCCCGTAAGATTTCATCCATACCGGAAAATTCTCCTCCAGCAGCCTCTGCGGGTGTGCGACCCGCCTCATCCGCCGTCTGGACCGGTCCACTCCACCATCCACCGCCGCCCGCCGCGGCAAGGAGCTTCATGTCGATCAAGAGCGATCGCTGGATTCGCGAGCAGGCCATCAGGGGCATGATCGAGCCCTTCAGCGAAAAGCAGGTGCGCGAGGGAGTCGTCTCGTACGGGCTCTCGTCGTACGGCTATGACCTCCGCGTCTCCGACGAGTTCCGCATCTTTACCAACGTCAACGGCGCCATCGTCGACCCCAAGAAATTCGACGAGAAATCCTTCGTCGAGATGCACGCACAATCCGTTCTCATCCCTCCCAACAGCTTCGCTCTTGCCCGCTCGGTCGAATATTTCCGAATCCCGCGCGACGTCCTGACCATCTGTGTCGGCAAATCCACCTATGCTCGCTGCGGCATCATCGTCAACGTCACGCCTTTCGAACCGGAGTGGGAGGGCTTTGTGACGCTGGAAATCTCCAACACCACGCCGCTGCCGGCCCGCATCTACGCCAACGAGGGCCTTTGCCAGATTCTCTTCTTTCAATCCGACGAACCATGCCAGATCAGTTATGCTGATCGCAAAGGGAAGTACCAAAAGCAGCAGGGAATTGTTCTGCCCAAACTCTGAGAACCATGGACGACTCAGGAACAAAGCGGCCGATTCGCGTGGGCTTGTTTAACTTCGAGCCCCTCCGCGTCGCCGGCTTCAGCGAGATCTTCGCTGCCCGCGGTGCGTTTGAAGCCAGGACCGTCCAGCTTCCGGCGCTGCTGCACGAGCCGGAGTTCGATCTGCTCCTGATTGCCCTCAGCGACGTGCCGCTCACCTGTGAGCTGCTCTCCAGCCTTAAGTCCAGCCAGCCGCGCCTGCGTGCCATCGTCATGGGCGCGCCGCTCGATGAGGAATCCGTCATCGCGCTCATTGCCGCCGGCGCAAAAGGCTGGCTCGAAGACACCTCCACGCCAGAGCAAATTCTGCAGGCCCTCCACATCGTCTTCCGGGGATCCATCTGGGCGCCTCGCCGCGTCCTCTCCAACCTCGTCGACCGCGCTCTCGGGGGAAAACCGATGCCCCTCGAGGCCCGCCGCACGCATTTCACCGACCGCGAGCGCGATGTCCTCAGACAGCTGGTGATGGCTCGCTCCAACCGTGAGATCGCTCAGGCCCTCAGCCTTCGCGAGCAGACCGTCAAGTCCTACATCGCCCGCATGATGCGCAAAGTCGGGGTCGACAACCGCATCGCGCTTTCCATGCAGGCCGCGGAGTCGAAGTCGGGCACGCCCGAGGACCGATAGCGGCCGCACAGCGGCCATCGCGCCATCGAAGTCTGCAGAGGAGCATCGATGCGCACCATTACCTTAGAGGAGCACGTCTCCACCCCCGCCTTTCTGGAAGCGGTGGACGCCTATACCCAGCGGGGCCTCGCGAACGAGTACATCCGCAACGTTCGTGCCAAACTGGTCGACTTCGACGAGCAGCGGTTGGCCGACATGGATGCCGCCGGCATCGACATGCAGGTGCTCTCGCTCGCCGGGGGCGAGATGGACCGCCTGAATTCGTCCACTGCCACGGCTCTTGCCCGTGATGTGAATGATGCCCTGGCTGCGGTCGTGCAGGCGCATCCCGGCCGCTTTGCCGCCTTCGCTGCTGTGAACCTGCAGGACCCTCCATCGGCCGCCCGCGAGCTCGAGCGCTGCGTGCGCGACCTCCTTTTTGTCGGCGTGATGGTGAATGGCGCCACGCGCGGCCTTTTCCTTGATCATCCGGATTTCACGCCATTCTGGGAAGCCGCTCAGACCCTCGCCACTCCCGTCTATCTGCACCCCGCGCCTCCGCCGGAGCCAGTGCGGACAGCTTACTTCAGCCGGCTGCCTCAGGATGTCAGTTTCATGCTCTCCACCGCTGGCTGGGGCTGGCATGTGGAAACCGGCATGCACGCGCTGCGCCTGATGCTCAGCGGCCTCTTCGACCGCTTACCGGGACTGCAAATCATCCTCGGTCACATGGGCGAGGGCCTGCCGTACTCGCTGGCCCGCGCCGACTCCGTCCTTTCGCGTGCCCGCCGGCAGGGAAGCCGCTCCATCGGCGAATACTTCCACCAGCACTTCCACATCACCACCAGCGGATATTTCACTCTTCCGCCGCTGCTGTGCGCCCTTCAGGTGGTCGGCGCTGACCGCATCCTCTTCTCGATTGACTACCCATTCAGTTCCACAGAGACTGGCCGGCGTTTTCTGGATTCGCTGCCGCTCAACCCGTCCGACCTGCACAAAATCGCTCACGGGAACGCCGAACGGTTGCTGAAACTCCCGCTCGCAGAGGGCCCGGGCTTAAAAGCGGAGCAGAAACGCACGATTCTGCTGTAGTTAACAGAATATCCGTTATCAGACGTACAGTCTGCCTCGAAATCGCCTAACCTAATCCCGTGCCACTTCGCAGGAACGCGCTGGCATAGCTTCGCACTCCGCCTCGAGGAGGTACAGCCATGGCATCCCCCACGCCAAACCGCATCGCGCTGCCCCGTTCCGAACGCGCGACCCCACCCAACGCCCGCCCCATCGGCCCAACCGACCCGCAGCAGATCATCACCGTCTCGGTCATCGTCCGGCGCAAAACTCCGCTGGACCTTCCGGCCCTCGGTGACCGCATTCTCACCCGCGAGGAGTTCGACCGCCTGCACGCCGCCGACTCTGCCGATTTTGAAACCCTCCGCCGCTTCGCCCACCAAATCGGTCTCGCGGTGGATGAGCAGGCGTCCAGCCTTTCTCGCCGCACATTAGTGCTGCGCGGCTCCGCCCAGGTCATGCAGCAGGCCTTCGGCGTGGAGTTGCACGACTACGCCGCTCCCCGCCCTCGCGGCCAGGCACGTAGCACCTTCCACACTTTTGTGGGTCAGGTGTCGTTGCCCGAATCCATTGCCGGAATCGTGGACGCCGTCCTCGGACTGGACAACCGCCCCATCGCCAGCCCGCACTTTCGCTACCTCCGCAACCTGAAGAAGAGACGGAAATCCTCCGGACCCGAGCCCGAGCCCTTCAACCCTCCCCAGGTGGCCGAGCTTTACAGCTACCCCACCGACGTCGACGGCGCAGGCGAGACCATTGCCATTCTGGAACTCGGCGGCGGCTACAACGCGAGCGATCTCGATACCTATTTCCAGGGCCTCGGCCTCACTTCGCCCGCTGTGGTCGCCGTTTCCGTTGACGGCGGAACCAACTCGCCCACCAGTCCCAACAGCGCCGACGGCGAAGTCGCCCTCGACCTCGAGGTGGCCGGCTCCATCGCGCCCGGCGCGCGCTTCGCTGTCTATTTCGCCCCCAATACCGATCAGGGTTTCATCGACGCCGTCACCACTGCGGTGCACGACACCGCCAACAACCCCTCGGTGCTGTCCATCAGCTGGGGAGGCCCTGAATCGAGCTGGGCGCAGGCCTCCATGACCGCCCTCGACGACGCCTGCCAGTCGGCCGCGGCCCTTGGCGTCACCATCACCGTGGCCGCCGGCGACGGAGGTTCCTCCGACGGCGTCAGCGACGGGCAAAATCACGTCGACTTCCCTGCTTCCAGCCCTCACGTGCTCGCCTGCGGGGGCACGCGCCTAATCGGATCCGGCGCCACGATCGAATCTGAAACCGTCTGGAACGATGGTTCTCAGGGCGGCGCCACCGGCGGCGGATTCAGCACCGTCTTTCCCCTGCCGTCCTGGCAATCCGGCATAGTCACGGGCGATTTCCGCGGCGTGCCTGACGTAGCGGGCGACGCCGACCCGGAGAGCGGCTACAACATCCTGGTCGACGGCCAGCAGGAAGTCGTCGGCGGCACCAGTGCCGTCGCCCCACTGTGGGCCGCGCTCATCGCACTCATCAACCAGGAGCGCGGCAAGCCCGGCGGATTCGTCAATCCCACGCTGTACGGCGATCCGCAGGATTTTCACGACATCACCCAGGGCGGCAATGGCGCTTATTCCGCGGGCCCGGGATGGGACCCCTGCACGGGCCTGGGATCACCCGACGGCGACGAGATTGCTTCAGCGCTGGGCGGATGAGCCCAGCCGCTCTTACCCAAAAACGGCAACGCCGCCCGCAGGCGGCGTCGCGTACCCTCATTCCGTTCAGATCAGAGCGTTGACTCGATCTCGAAGCCCCACGCTTCCAGCAGCGATTCCGGAATGTACTTCGAGTTGCGGTTTCGCCGCGCCCACTCGCGCAGCCGGGTAGACCGAACGTACTGATCCGGAGTCAGCTTGAACTCCTTCACCACCTGTTCGAAGGAAGTCACGGTCGGCACAACCGGGCCGATCGGCTCCGGCTTGCCCCAATTAGGATTGCCACGACGCTTTGCCATCTTAAAATGTATCCCCTTGAAAAGAAGTGACGTACAAAGGTCCGGGAGCCCATTGACGGAATGCCGCCCGGCAGTCACACACCTTTATGATTCTAAGGAATTTTTCTATGAAAATCAAGAGAAAAATGCCCAATTCTGTGGGAATTCGCTTCACATAACCTTCCCGTAATCAGAAAGATACCTGTAGACGCTCCCTTCCCCGCCTCAGCCGCTCCAGCCGGTTCGCCCGAGCGGTACACTGAGCCAGCAGGAGATCCCTCTTTTTTGATCGTCCGAATCGAAAAACTGCGCCCTTTCGTCGCTCTCTGTGCCCGCCTCGTGCTCGGCTCCATCATGCTTCTGCACGGCTGGGCCAAGGTCGTCCATCCCGGCGCGCTCCATGGCTTTGCGATGTTTGTCGCGCACCTCGGCATCCCCGCCTGGCTCGGCTACGTCGCCGCCTTCACCGAGCTTCTCGGCGGCGCGGCTTTGATTCTCGGCCTCTTCACGACCATTGCCGCCACGGGCACCGCCATCGACATGGCCGTCGCCGTCCTCCGCGTGAATCTGCGCCACGGCCTCACCGGTCCCGGCGGTTTCCAGTTCCCGCTCAGCCTCTTCGCCCTGGCGCTGATCCTCCTCGCGGACGGACCCGGCTGGCTCGCCATCGACCGCATCGTTTTCCGCGCAAATTAAAGGCCGCGCACTCGGGCGGCCCTGATGGCCGAGAGAAACGTCCGTCTCTCACTGCGCGTCTTGGTCCGTCGCGAACTGCCACGAGATGATCTTCTTCAGTTGGTCGTACGGGAGTTCCATCATGGGCACAGCGCGCCCGTCGATAAACAGTGTCGGTGTCGAGTCCACGCTCAGATCCTGTCCGAGCTGCATCGACGAGTCCACCTTCGCCCTGGTAGCCGGCGAATCGGCGCATGCCGCGATCTTGTCCGGATCCAAACCAATCCCCGTCGCCGCGTTCCGCAGCGCCAGCGTGCCATCCGGGCCTTCCAGTTCCGCCTGCGCCGCGAAGACCGCGTCAGCGTATTTGAAGAACGCCGCGTTCCCTGCCTGCTCATTGACGCAGGACGCGAACGCCGCCGCTTTGAAAGCCATGGGATGGATGCTCACCAGCGGAAACATCTCGAACACGTAGTGTGCCTGCGGGAAATCCGCCATCAGCTTCTTCACCAGCGGCTGCGCATCCCTGCAGTGCGGGCATTCGAAGTCCGCAAACTCCACCAGTTCGAACTGCTTGCCCGGCGCCCCGCGCGATGGGCCACTGGCCCGCTGCTGGAGCAGCCGGTAGTTGGCCTCGAACGGATGCGCCCCGAAGTCGATCACCGAATTGCCCGCGATCAGGTGGTGCCCGTCCGGCGTCACATAGAAGCTCATGTTTCCCACCCGCGGGTTCGGCTTCTCCCCTACCAGAACCAGCACTTTGCTCAACCCCGGTGCGGGCGTCTTCTGGATTGCGTACACCTCCCATGTCCGGTCCGGATCGTAACCCCAGGAGGAGTGCAGAAACGCATCGACTTCCGCTTTGGTCGGCGAGGGGGCGGTGAAATTCGCCGCGGACACGGGCGGAAACTTCGGTCCTTCAGCAGCGCCCGGAGCAGCCGGAAGGGGAGCAGGAGCTGCCGGCGCCGCCGGTTGAGTCTGAGCCGCGGCCGGCAAACAGCCGGCGGCCATGGTGAGCGCAAGAGTTGCGCAGGGTAGGAAACGTATTTGCATTACAGTCCTCTCAGATGTTTTCTTAAACCTGTACTTTCACTGCAATCGGGAACCGCCGCCCCATCCCAAACGCTTTCGGCGTCACCTTCAGCACGGGCGCGGCCTGCTGTCGCTTGTATTCGCTGCGTTCCACCATCTGGACCACTCGATGCACCATTTCGAAATGCAAACCCCGCGCCGCGGCAATCGCCTCCGGGGTCTCATAGCGCTCCACGTACGCTTCCAGAATCGGATCCAGCACCTCATAGGGCGGGAGCGTATCGGTATCCATCTGCCCCGGCCGAAGCTCCGCCGAAGGCGGCTTCTCCAGGATATTCCTGGGGATCAATTCCCTTTCCGCGTTCACCGCGTCGCACAGGTCGTACACCCGCGTCTTGAAAACGTCCCCAATCACTGCCAGCGCTCCCACCATGTCGCCATACAGGGTACAGTACCCGGTGGACATCTCGCTCTTGTTCCCCGTGGTCAGTACCAGCGCGTTAAATTTGTTCGAGTACGCCATCAGCAGCGCGCCGCGAATCCGCGACTGCACATTTTCCTCGGTAATATCCGGCTTCCGGCCCGCAAAGACTCCTGACAACCCATGTTTGAAGCCGGAAAAAATCTCGTCAATCGGGATCACCTCGTATCGAATCCCCAGATTCGCCGCCAATTCCCGGCTGTCGTCAATCGATCCCTGCGACGAATACGGGCTCGGCATCCCCAGCGTCATCACATTCCCGGGTCTCAGCGCCCGCACCGCAATCGCCGCCACCAGCGCCGAGTCGATGCCCCCGCTCAGTCCCACCACCGCCTTCCGGAATCCACATTTGTGCACGTAATCCCGCGTTCCCAGCGTCAGCGCCTCCAGCATCGCCGCGCTTTCTCCCGCATCTTCGGTTCCCGTCAGGCAATCGCCCGTCAGCGCCTCCAGATCGGCGAAAATCAGATCCTCCTCAAAGCTTCTCGCCTGTGCGATCACCTGCCCATCCGGCCCGATCACCAGGCTTGACCCATCGAAGACCAGGCTGTCGTTCCCCCCTACCTGGTTCACCATCGCCACCGGCACACGATGCCGCACCGCAATGGCTGCCAGCATCTCCCGCCGCAGCGCCCGTTTGCCCCGCCACCAGGGAGAGGCCGAGATATTCAGGATCAGTCGCGCTCCCTGCTTCATCAGCTCTTCCACCGGATCCACCTGGTACAACCGGTTCTCCCAGAAGCTCTTGTCGTTCCAGGCGTCTTCGCAGATAGTCAGCGCCACGCGTGTCCCGTTCATTTCGCAGGTTCGCTGCCGCGCTGCCGGTGCGAAATACCGCTGTTCGTCGAAAACGTCGTAGAAAGGCAGCAGCATCTTCGACTGGACGAACTCCACCTGTCCGCCCCGCAACAGGGCCGCCGAGTTCATCACGTGTTTGCCGCAGCCTTCCGGCGCCGGCGTCACGTAACCGGCCACCACGGCAATGCCATCCTCGGCCGTGGCTTGCGCGATCTCCTCCAGCGCCTCTCCGCACCGCGCCACAAACGCCGGCTTCTCCAGCAAATCCGCCGGCGGATACCCGCAGATCGCCAGCTCCGGAAACACGACCAGCTCCGCGCCGCCCCGCCGGGCCCGCCGCGTAAACTCCAGAATTCTCTCGGTGTTGCCCTGGAAATCTCCGACCGTCGGGTCGATCTGGGCCAGCGCGATCTTCACGAATTCAGTTTAACAATCCTGCCCGGCCGGCTTGCTTTCCGGCCGCAGCCATTCTGTCAGGGTGTGCCAATTGTGCATGTGCGCTACATGTGAGTATGCTAATGACATGTCCGCCATGGTCCAAATCCGCAATGTCCCCGATGTAATCCATCGCGCCCTGAAGGCTCGTGCCGCCCTTGCGGGAATGTCCCTCTCCGATTATTTATTGCAGGAACTGCGCCGCACTCTCGAGCGTCCGACGCTGGAAGAAATGAAGGCCCGCCTCGCTCAGCGCGAGCCCGTCAATCCGCGTTTGGGAGCGGCAGCCGCCGTCCGGGCCGAGAGGATGAGCCGTTGATTGTCGTCGATGCCTCGTTAATCATCGAGGTTCTGCTGCAATCCAAAGCCGCGCCATCCACGGAACAGAGGATTTTTTCACCCCGCGAAACTCTCTGTGCGCCGCACCTCCTGGATCTCGAAGTGGCTCAGGTTCTTCGTCGCCACGTCAGCACGGGAGCTTTGGCTCCTGAGCGCGCCCTCCAGGCAGTTCGCGACCTGGCGGATTTGCCCCTGGATCGCTATCCCCATTACCTCCTGCTTCCGCGCATCTGGCAACTGCGGGATAATCTCACCTCGTACGATGCTGCTTACCAGGCGCTGGCGGAAGCACTGGATGCGCCGCTGGTGACCCGTGATCGCGCACTCGGCTCCACAAATTCTACCGCCGTGGTCGAGGTTCTTTAATCGTTCTGCAGGAAGGCCTACAGCGCCGGCACCGGCACCATATCCAGACTCAGGAATTGCTGCAGCACCTCGTCGTCCGTGCGCTTCATCTCTTCCATCGTCCCGAAGAACACCGCGCGCCCTTCGTGCAGAAACAGCACCCGGTCTGCCAGCCGCCCGGCAAAGCGCACGTCGTGCGTCACCACAACGCTGGTCAGGTGCAGTTGCCGCTGCAGCTTCTGGATCAAATCCCCCAGCAGGCGTGCGATCAGCGGATCCACCATTGTCGTGGGCTCATCATAAAGAATCGCCTGAGGCTCCGCGGCCAGCGCCCGCGCAATCGCCACCGACCGCTTCATTCCGGTCGACAAATCCGACGGCAGCAGGTCCGCAATCTCCGCCACGCCCACCATCTCCAGCAGCCCGCGCACGATCTGCTCGATTTGATCCTCGGTCAGCCCGCCCCGCTCCCGCAGCGGGAACGCCACATTCTCCGCCACCGTCAGCGAATCGAACAGCGCGCCATTCTGGAAGACCATGGTCACCTTCCGCCGCACCGCCTGCATCTGCTCTTCGTTAAATTGCGTGATATCCTCGCCGTCGACGTAGATCCGCCCCTGGTCCGGCTTCAGGAAGCCCATAATGTGTTGCAGCGACACCGACTTGCCCACGCCCGAGCGTCCCAGAATGCAGACCGTCTCCCCCGGCATCACGTCGAAGCTGATGTCCCGCAGCACGTGCAGGCTGCCAAAGGATTTCGAGACGTGCTCGAAGGCGATATACGGCTTCCGGCTGCCGTTGCCGATCTCGACCACTTCAATGGGGGGAGGGCTGACCACCGCGTCTCTCGTTGTCCTCGTCTGTTTCCAGCTTATCGTGTTCCTCTGGATTCAGGCCGTGTGAGCGGCTGTGCGTCCAGCAACTGCGGAACCCCGTCAGCACCGCCCGGAGATCAGCTGCTTTTCACCCAGATTGTGTCCACCTTCCTGGATTCGTGCGATTGGTAAACCCTGGTCAGGCCGGCGCCCGCGGCTACGGCATGGAGTCCGCTCACTGACGGAAACCCCATGAACCGAAACAAGCGGCGGCCAATTTTCCCCAGCCATGAAGGAAACACGAAGTCGCGGTAAATCAGAAAACCACCGACTCGCAAAACCCGCGCCATTTCGGAGACAACTCGCTCCCAGTCGGGGATGTGATGAGTCGCCATCTGCGACGCCACGATATCGAACTGCCCGTCGCTAAACTCCAGCTTTTGCGCGTCCATTACCTGATAATTCAACTTCGGATTTGCCGCTCCGCTGCGGGCGATCTCGATCTGCCTCGGATCGACGTCGATCCCGACCACGGACAACCCGGTTGCGGCGGCAACTTCGCGGGCCGCTGTTCCAATGCCGCAGCCAACATCGAGGTAGCGCCAACTGCCCTGGTAGTCCACTCGCTCGAGGAGCTGCAACGCGTGTTCGGCCACGGATCGCGCGTGGCTGGGCCTGTTCACAAATTGCTTTTCGATCGCCGTCATCCTCACAAGTGGCCCTCTTTCAATCCGCAGCACTTCCCTGCCGCGCACCCAGCAGGTCGATTTCCCCCGTCATCACATGCGCGTACAGCCGGTACTCCCCGTTTGCATTCTGTCGAGTAAATTGCCGGAAGAACCCTCCCTTGTCCGCGCCAAACGCCTGGGCGTTCACTTCACCGATATCCACCGACGCATCCACACTCCGATAATCCCACCCCTGCGGCGATGAGATTGTCACCTGCCCTGCGTACAGGGAGATCTCCTTGTTGCCGTCCAGGTTCTCGACCGTCACCTGGCCCGCGCCCATCGTCACCTGGATGCTGGTCCTGTGCGGCACTTCGATCCGCACCTCGACGCCGCCGTGGTGAGTTTCGCCGCCCTGAATCGTCAGCGTGCTGCCATTGCCGCTGCCGGAAAGCTTCAGCCTGACGCACTCCATGCTTTCCGGGTCGTCGGCCGTGCACGTCACCCGCATGGTCAGCTGATCCGTTCCGACGACGGTCAGCCCCGCCGGCCGCGAATCGATCGCCAGCGCTCCATCGGAATGCATCGCAGCCTGCAGCGTCTGCCCGCACGCCACCTCGGTCTGCGAATATCCCGTCAAACTGCAGGCCAGCAAAGCCGCGCCTGCGGCGGCGCAAAGTATCTTCATATTCGTCCTTACGCTGCCGCCGGAACAGAAGTTCCCGCCTTCGTTCGCGCCTGGGGAACTCTCACCACAATGAAAAGAGTGTCATCCTGAGCGAAGTCTGACGCGAGTCGCGCCAAACGAAGTCGAAGGACCTGCGGTTGGCTGTTTCTGATCGGCTCCTGGCGCATGCCTGACCAATTCCGAGACCATCCAGCCCAGACCACTCACCCGCGCCCACTCCTCCGGCGTGTTCGCATTCAGGAACCAGCGCCTGAGCGGAGGATCCATGGGCCAAATGCCGGCGGGCAGCCCCGACGCCACCGATTCCACCTGGAATAAATCCACCCGCTCGCCCAGCGCCGCCACAGCCTCTTCGACCGCGGTCATCATCTTCAGATGCCCGGCGGCAATCGCTGTCCGCAGCCCTTCGAGCAATCGCCGGCTGTACACCGCGCAAAGAGGCTGTGGCACACCGCCGGCTATGGGAATCGTCGCTGCGGCTCCGCTGGTCCCGGCGCGTTCCATAATCCAGTGCAAAAACTCCGCCGGTACCAGCGGGATGTCTACAGCCAGGAACAGACTCAGAGCGACTTCACCGACGGCAAGCCCCGCCTCAATCCCAGCTACCGGCCCGCTCTGCGCAAAGTGATCCGGAATCACCTCAGCAAACCGCGCCAACTCCGCGGTCGCTTCCGCTCTCGCTCCGCAAATCTTCGCGTCGAGCCCGACGGCCTGCAGCTTTTCCACCGCCAGCGCCACCAGCGCCCGCCCATTCAGCTCCAGCAGAGCCTTGTCGCGTCCCATGCGCGTGCTCTGCCCGCCCGCAAGCACAAAGCCGTCCATCGCTACTTTCCTATCGCTCCGCGCACCGTCTCCACCGCTGCCTGCGGATCGGTCACTTTCACAATCAAGTTGTCGTCTCAGCATCTTCCTCGTGAGTCACCATCGGCCGTCATCGTAGAGCCCTGCGGCATCATTCATACAGTACCGAGACGCTGTCGCTGTGTCGCTGCCATGGAACTTCGACGACGCCATCACTCACCGCACTACATGTCTCACCATTGCCACGATTAGGCATCCGACTCCACCACCGCACAATCCGATGCACAGCAACACTATGATGGCATCAGATATCATCCTATCCTCGTAATATCCCCCAATTACATCTACCGTCACGCGCGCTCCCCCTGCAGCGACAACCCGAGCATCGTCCAGAAAGTTCAGTACTAAGTAGCATCGCCCTCCTGCCTCACCATTGATACGGCCAAGCGTGCGTACCATTTCTCCTCCGATTACGCCGCCCCCGTCATAATCGCTACTTGTCCCATTCGCGACCTCCTTCCCACCGCTCCACAATTCCCAGATAACCAATACGACATTATTCTGATCACAGTGAGATCCGGGCGCACCAATCCCCAGCATGCACGTGAGTTCCTGACGTGGTAGACCTTCCCCCTTTACTCGCACATTGATTACGCAGGGGGCAGTGATATTCATCGTAAATTGCCGCGTCGCTATCTTTCCGACGGAGAGTCGAACCGGGTGGATAAGGGTTCATACCGGCGACCCTTACTCCATAAAGCGAAGATGCCAAATGTAGCAGCTCCGAGCAGCACCAGGATAGTTCCCAGACGTGTCAGTCCCGATCGTCCCCTGAAGATCCAAGACAAATCCACCACGGCTCACCTCCCCTGCTCGTTGAGGCGCCACGGCCACTCCCGCCGCACGCGGGCCCGCGCAAAGTACAGCGCACTGCCCACCGCAGCCAGCAGCAGCGCCAGCCAGCACTCATGCTGCGCCTGCGGCCGCGACACCAGGATAAACAAAAATCCCGCCAGCGCCAGCAGCGGTGGCAGCGGATACAACCACATCCGGAACGGCCTTACCATCTCCGGCCGCCGCACCCGCAGCACGATCACCCCCACCTGCTGCAGCAGATACTGCAGCACTATCCGGATGACGACCAGCGCCGCAATCACCTGCGCGAGCTTAAAGAAGCAGAACACCATGGCCACGCCGCCCATCGCCACCAGCGCCACGTCCGGAAAGTTTCGCTTCGGATGCAGATGCGCGAAGACCCGAAAGAAGTTGCCGTCCAGCGCCGCCGCGTAAGGCACGCGCGAGTAGCCCATCAGCAGCGCAAACACCGATGAGAACGCCGTCCACATAATCAGGCCCGCAATCGCGACGCCGGCTTTCGGCCCCAGCGTCTCCGCCACCATGTCCGCCACCGCCGTGCTCCGCATCCCGTGCGCCGGAATCACCCCCAGCACGCTGATGTTCATCGCGATGTACAGTACAGCCACGGCCGCGATCGAAATCAGCACCGCCCGCGGAATCGTCCGTCCCGGCTCGCGTATTTCTCCGCCCAGAAAGCACACGTTGTAGTAGCCCCAGTAGTCGTACGTCGCAATCAGCGTCGCCGATCCGAGCCCGGCAAAGAATCCCGGAGTAAATCCGAACGCAATCGGCGGAATGCGTAACAGCGCCGGATGTAAATGCGTCAGTCCCGCAAACAGCACCATCGCCATCGCCGCCATTACGCCCGCCCACAGTACCCATGCCATCCTCAGAATCGCCCGCATATCCTGGTACAGCATCCCCACGATCAGCGCACACGTTCCGGCCGCCAGCAGACTCGTCCAGTGCACGCCGCCCGGCCACGCCGCCAGCACCGGCGCCTGCAGCTGCGGAAACAGAAACGAGGCAAAGTCCGCAAACCCGATGCATCCCGACGCCATCGACAGCGGCGCGCTGAACCCCAGCTGGAAGATGAACAGGAACGACACCCAACGCCCCGCGCCCTCGCGCCCGTAAATCTCGCGCAGAAACGCGTACGATCCGCCCGCCTCCGGCATCGCCGCGCCCAGCTCGGCCCACACCAGCCCGTCGCAGCAGGCAATGCCCGCCCCGACCAGCCATCCCAGCAGCGCCTGCGTGCCGCCCATCGCCGCCACAATCAGCGGCAGCGTGATGAACGGCCCCACGCCGATCATGTACATCATGTTCAGCGTGACGGCATTCGCCAGGCCGATGCGCCGCTCGAGATGCGGCGCGTCATTGCGGCCCGCTCCCGCGGGATCCGGCGTCGCTTTTATCGTGGGCTCTTCGGCCATGCCTGCCTTTGTATCAGATCGCGGCTTTCACTCCCCTGGGTGCCCCACTCTTGTCGTGCAACTCGCGCGACAGGGTGGGTTCGCTTCGCCGTGTACAGTCCGATACAATGTCCCTTCGCATCCCATGCGTCCCCGACACCGCTTCTCCCATCGCGGATTCCGTCCCGCCGCCGCGCTCGTGCTCAGCGGCATGCTTGCTCTCGCCGCCTCCGCGCAGGTTGTGCCCTGGCGCACGAAAATCGCCGCCTCGCCCGACGCTCACACTCTCCCGCAGGATCGCGGCGCCGACGGACTCGTGCAAACCCTGCGCAAGCTCGACACCTGGGCCAGCCTGCTCTTCGTCGTCGCGCACCCCGACGACGAAGACGGAGGCATGCTGGCTTATGAATCCCGCGGCCACGGCGTGCGCACTGCCCTCGTCACCCTCACCCGCGGCGAAGGCGGCCAGGACGCCATGTCCGGCGCCAGCAACGACGCTCTCGGCCTCATCCGCACCAACGAGCTGCTCAGGGCCGACCAGTACTACGCCACGGAGCAGTACTTCGCCACCGTCGTCGACTATGGCTTCTCCAAAACCCTGGCCGAAGCCCACCAGAAATGGGGACGCCAGCGCGTCCTCTGCGACGTGATCCGCATCGTCCGCGAAGATCGCCCGCTCGTCCTCGCCTCTACGTTTACCGGCAACATCACCGACGGCCACGGCCATCACCAGGCCTCGGGCGAAGCGAATCAGGACGCGTATCTTGACGCGGGTAATCCCGCCGTCTGCCCGGACCAAATCGCGCAAGGGCTTCGTCCGTGGGCGCCGCTCAAGGTCTACGCGCGCCAGCCGTTCTTCAGTCCGTCGAGCAAAGGCATCTTCGACTACGCCACGAATAAGTGGTATCCCGTGCGCTTTTACGATTACGTCACGAAGCAGTGGAACGATCGCTATCCCACTACCACGTTTCGCATTCCCGAAGGCACCTGGGACCCGGTCCTCGGACAAAGCTACGTCCAGCTTTCGCGAACTGGCTGGGGCATGCAGAAGTCCCAGAACGGCGGCGGCGGCGGCGTCCCACTGCCCGGACCCTCCTTTGTCAGCTACCACCTCTACGGCTCGCGTGTCCCGGTCACCAAACCCACCGAGGATTCCTTCTTCGACGGCATCGATACCTCGCTCCCGGGCATGGCCTCGCTCGTCCACTCCGGCGACACGGCCTTCCTGGTCGCGGGCCTGCGCCGGATTCAGGATCACGTCCGGACCGCGCAATCCAGCTACCAGCCCGACCACCCCGAAAAAATCGCTCCTGAACTCGCCCTCGGCTACCAGGCCACGCAGCAGCTCCTCGATAAAATCCAGGCCAGCTCCCTGAGCGCCGCTGACAAGGCCAACCTCGACCACGAGCTCCGCATCAAGCTCGCCCAGTTCAACACCGCTCTGGCCGAATCTCTCGGCCTCCAGGTCAACGCGCTGCTCTCCACCGGCGAAGAATCCCGCTTCGTCCCCAGGGAAACGCCGACCACCGTCACGCCCGGCTCGCAGATTCAGGTCCACCTTCGCGTCACCGCCGCTGATCCTGACCCTGACGCAAGCCCCGTCCAGCTCACCCGCGTCTGGCTCGCCAATCCCGATGGTGACCACTGGAGCTTCACCCGCATCTTCGGCACCGACAGCGCCAATCCCGCGCCCATCTCCACCGACGTCGATTTCCGCGTCGACATTCCCTCCCACGCACAGCTCACGCGTCCCTACTTCACCCGCCCCAACGTCGAACAGGCCGTCTACGACATCACGGACCCGCGCTGGGTCGGGCGTCCTTTCGCTCCGTACCCGCTGGCCGGCTGGGCGGAGTTCCTCTACCGCGGCGTCCCCATCCGCATCGGCCAGATCGTCCAGACCCTCCACCGCGTGCATGGCATCGGCGGCGTTTACCAGCCCCTTGCCGTGGTCCCGCGCATTTCCGTCAACCTTCCCGGTTCAGCCGGCGTCATTCGCCTTGGCCAATCCGCCGTCGACTTTGCTGTCTCCGTCGGCAACCAGCAGCCATCGTTGGCCGATGGTACCCTGGACCTCGAACTCCCCTCCGGCTGGAGCGCTACGCCCGCGTCGGCGGACTTCCATCTCGCGCCCGGTGCCAATCAGGACTTCTCCTTCACCCTGCATCCCGGTCCACTCGCCAGCCAGCCCTACCAGGTTCGCGCGGTCGCCACCAGCGCGGGCCAGCAATTCACTGAAGGGTTCACCACCGTCGGCTATCCCGGGCTGCGTCCTTATTACCTCTACGCGCCGGCGTGCTACACCTTCCGCGGCGTGGATGTGAAGCTGCCGCCGCACCTGAACGTCGGCTACATCATGGGCACCGGCGACACGGTCCCGGAGGACCTCACCCAGATCGGCATTCACGCCCACATTCTGCTGCCCGCCGAGCTCGCCCAGGCGAATCTCTCCGCCTACGACGCCATCATCGTCGGCATTCGCGCGTACACCTCCGGCGACGGCATCGCCGCCGTCACTCCGCGGCTCTTCGATTATGTCCGCAACGGCGGCACGCTCATCGTCCAGTACCAGAGCGACGACTTCCCCGCCCCGTATCCGCTCTCGCTGGGCGACAATCCCGAAAAGGTCGTCGTCGAAACAGATCCCGTCGTACTCCTCCAGTCCGATAATCCCCTACTCACCTGGCCCAACCGCATCACTCCGGCCGATTTCAACGGCTGGATCGAGGAGCGCGGCCATTCCTTCCTCGCCTCGTGGTCTCGCGAGTACACGGCTCTCACCGAGACCCACGATCCCGGCCAGGATCCGCAAAAGGGCGGCCTCATTTACGCCCGCTGTGGCAAGGGCATCTGGATCTACGACGCCTACGCGCTCTACCGCCAGCTCCCGCAGGCCGTGCCCGGCGCTTATCGCCTCTTTGCCAACCTCGTGTCCGCCGGCAGAAACCCAAATTTCCACTGATTTTTACATCGTGTAATCAGCTGATTCATCAATAATTTCCCCACGATCCTCGCGGCGCGCTCTGGGCCGGTTTTTCCCGAACATTCATCCTCTGTTCTCCGCCCATTCACAATCCCCTGCAACTATGCCGATGAGGTAGTCGCGGGCCTGTTCGGCAGCGTAACGCGCGATTCATCATGCTTTGTTCCGCTCGATCCGCCCCGCCCTCGGCCGTTTCGGCTTTGTCCTCCCCTTCACGCATTTCCACATTTTGAGAGGCTCAATGAATCATCCATACAAAGCGCTTGCTACCCTGGCGCTGACTCTGTCGGTTACCGCCGGTTATGCGCAGAGCGCGGCCGGTACCAGCGACACGCCCCCGCCGACACATCATCGCCACTACCGCAAAGACGAGAAACGGGGACCCTCTGTCGAAGACCAGATCGAGCAGCTGCGCAACCAGATGCAGCAGCAGGCCAGCCAGATCCAGACCCTGCAGCAGCAGCTCTCCGAGCGCGACGCTCAGCTGCAACAGGCTCAGCAGGCTGCCCAGCAGGCGCAGGCCGCAGCACAGCAGGCTCAGCAGGCTGCCAATCAGGAGCAGCAGACGGTCTCGGCCAACACCACCGCAGTCTCCAATCTGCAGTCCTCCGTCGATGATCTCAAGTCCAGCTCCAGCGCGGTCACGGCCAGCGTCGAACAGGTGAAGCAACAGACCGCCGAAGTGAAGAAGGCCGTCGAGCATCCCGACGCTCTCTACTACAAAGGCATCACCCTTTCGCCCGCTGGGAGCTTCATTGAAGCCGCGACCGTCTGGCGCAACGCCGCTACCGGCGGCGGCATCAACACGCCTTTCACTGGCATTCCGCTCGAGTATTCCGATGCAGCCCAGATGAGCGAGTTCAAAGGTTCCGGCCGTCAGTCCCGCCTGGCCCTCAAGGCCGACGGCAAACTCGACGGCGTCGATATGACTGCCTACTACGAAATGGACTGGCTCGGCACCGGCATCACCTCCAACAACAACCAGTCCAACAGCTACGTCCTCCGTATGCGCCAGCTCTGGGCGCGCGCCGCCTTCCGCGACGGCATCAATGTCAGCGGCGGCCAGATGTGGTCGCTCGCCACCGAAACCACCCACGGTCTCGATAACGGTACCGAGATCCTCCCCGGCACCATCGACCCGCAGTACGAAGCTGGCTTCATCTGGACACGCCAGTACGGCTTCCGCGTCGCCAAGGACTTCGGCAACAAATTCTGGCTCGGCGTTTCCGCCGAGAACGCCCAGGCCCTGCCCGGCGGCAGCAACCCACCGGATGAGACCCTGGGCGAAGCCGGCGTCAGCGGCGGCCTCTATAACTCCACCTCCAACTACTCCTTCAACCGCGCCCCCGACCTCATTGCCAAAATGGCCTTCGAACCTGGCTGGGGACACTGGGAACTGTTCGGGATTTCCCGTTTCTTTTACAACCGGATCTATCCCAACCAAACCTGCACGACCAGCAGCGGCACCACCACGTGCACCAATGATTCGGCCGGCGCCTATAACAATACGGTCACCGCGGGTGGCATCGGCGGCGGCTTCCGCGTGCCCTTCGCCGGCAAGAAAATCAGCCTTGGTCTGAAGGGCCTCTACGGCGACGGTGTTGGCCGCTACGGCAGCTCGACGATCGCCGATATCACGTTCCGCAAGGACGGCACCATCTCGCCCCTGCACACCTGGTCGGCTCTCAGCACCATCGAGCTGTTCCCCACCAATCGCTGGTACATCTACCTGAACTACGGTGGCGACTACGTTGGCCGCGATCTGCAGGATGGCGGCACCGACGGCTACGGCCTCTACACCGCGAATATGTCCGGCTGCAATACCGAGCCGGTTCCCAGCACCAGCAGCACCGACTACAGCCCCAGCACCCCTGCGGGCTGCAGCGGCAACACCAAGGATGTCCAGGAGTTCACCGCCGGCTACTGGTACAACTTCTACAAGGGCCCCAAAGGCACGTTCCGCTATGGTGTCCAGTACAGCTGGTTCGACCGCAATCTCTGGTCCGGCGCCGGTGGCCCGCTCAATCCCGACGGCGGCGCCTCCGGTAAGGACAACGAAGTCCTCACCTCGATGCGTTATTACCTCCCGTGATCGGGTCTCTCCTGGACAATGAGGACCCGCCTCGGCGGGTCCTTTTTTCATGGCGAAACTTCCTGCCAGAGCAGCGCAGGCGGCGCGCCTCCTTCGCCTCCGCCCCAGGTCCAGTACATCCCCACATAGGCATAATTCTCCGTCTGTCCGGCGACGGAGTGGCCATAGGCAAAGAGGAACTGCTCATTGGGATTGTGCTTGAAGTGATAGACGCCGCCCAGGTCAATCAGTGTGGAGGCCTGCGTTTGCGGCGCTGCGAAGCCTTCCCTGCCATGGGCGAAAACTTCCCCACCGAATTCCATGCGGTCGCCCCACGTGTACTTCAGCAGGAATCCGCCGCAGGGAAAATCCCGATAACCGACCTGCGGCACCACCGTCTCGCCCGCTCCGCCGTCCAGCAGCCAGGGCCCGAAATTCTTTTGCAGCCACAGCGGCAGCCGGTACCAGAGTTTCCCCACTCCCAGCCCTTTGGCATAGCTGCCGGTGGGCATTTCGAACATGGTGAAGGTCCCGATCTGCGGGATGTGCTTACTCTCCTTGACATACGCGATCTTTGCCCCCAGCTCCATGTCGGTGAGTCCGAATGCTGTCCCGCCCACGCCACCGGGAAGATAGGCGGGATTATTTGACGGAGCAACTTCGCCCCACGGCAGAATGGCATGAAGCTGCACGCGCGGCACCGCGCCCCAGTTGAACTCGAATGCTGGCCCCTGAGAGTCCATCTCGGCGGGCGTGCCGTCGGCAGAACCGAAAATGTAGAACTCGTAATGATGCAGATCCACCGGCACAGGGTCGTCGGTCTGATACGGCGGTCCCTGCGCCCACACGCGCGGCGCGGTCACGATCAGAAGCAGGAAAAGCAGCAGGCTGCCGCGCTGAACGCCGCTGATTCTGAGACGGCAGGATGGAGAATCGTGCAGCACGCAGAAGAACTCCGCTGTGGCGATGATCGCTGTTTCGGTGTCCGATCATGGCATGGCGGTGCTTGCCGGTCAACCGCTGTCGAATTTCGATGTCGAAGGCAGAAAGATTCACTGGCGCGCAGCTCACCCCACGGGCTGCTCTTCGACCACAGGCCCGTGCGTCGCTGCGGCCGGCCGCGGCGTCGGTTCCGGAGCATCTCCGATCCGCTCCGCAAACTGGCACTCCACCGCATTTTGCGGCTCTTCGGCTTTCTGCCCCTTGCGCGGACGCCGCTTCGGCATCATCTCTTTGTTATTCGGGCACACCAGATACAGCCCGCCATCCACCACCCGCTCCACCACATACGGCGAGCCGCACCGCGGGCACTTCTGCGCCACGGGTTTCAGATTCGAGGTGAAGTCGCACTTCGGATACCGCGTGCATCCCCAGAACACGTTCCCGGTGCGCGCTTTCCGCTCAGCAATGTCACCCTCGCCGCACTTCGGGCACTTCAGCCCTTCGATCAGGTTCTGCTTAATGTACTTGCACTTCGGATATCCCGAGCACGAGACAAATTCGCCGTAGCTGCCCGTCCGCAGCACCAGTTGCTTGCCGCACCTGGGACACGTCTCGTCCAGCGGCACCGCCGGCTTCTGCTGCTGCTTCTGGCTCAGCCGCCGGATCGTCCTGCAGGGCGGATCGGCGTTGTAGTCCGGACACGCCATGTACGCTCCGAACGGACCGCGGCGCAGCACCATCACCTTGCCGCAGTTTTCGCAGTACTCTTCCGCCGGCCCGCTTTCTCCATCGGTTGCCTGCAGGTCCGGCTTCGACGAGTGATGCTCCTTCGTAAACCCGCAGCTCACCTGCTCCACCGTCACCTTGCGGCCGGCGCCCAGCGCCTTCTCGATGCCCGCCGTCAGCTCCGCCCTGTTCTTCGTTTCGGCTACAGGGGTCTGCTCGTCGCCTTCCGTCGTCTTCACCAGCATCGGATACTTCAGCTTGCCCTCGATCTTGGCGACAACCTTCTTCGGCTCCTTCTTCCAAGCCGTGGCCGAAACGGCGACCGGCTTCTCCTTCGCGTACGCGCTGCACGCGTAGAACGAGCCGAACTTCCCCCACTTCAGCACCAGCGGCGAGCCGCACAGATCGCACTTCTCATCCGTCGGCTTCTCCCACCGCTTCACATTCTCCATGTGTTTCTCGGCGTGCTTCAGCTCTTTCTCAAAGTGGCCATAGAAGCCCTTCAGCAGATCCGTCCACTTCTCCTTGCCTTCTTCGATCTCGTCCAGCTCTTCTTCCAGCCGCGCCGTGTATTTCGTATCGAAAATATAGGGGAAGTTCGCTACCAGCAGTTCCGTCACCACCGTCCCGATCTCCGTCGGATAGAACCGTCCGCCTTTGCCCGTCGGCGGCACCTTGGTCACGTACTCGCGGTCCTGGATCGTCGTGATGATCGACGCATAGGTCGACGGCCTGCCGATGCCCTGCTCTTCCAGCTCCTTCACCAGCGATGCTTCGTTGTAGCGCGGCGGCGGCTCCGTGAAGTGCCGCTCCGGAATTGTCCGCAGCAGCCGCAGCGCTTCGCCGTCGTTTACCGCCGGTAACGCGTTCTTCAGTTCCTCGTCGTCACCGTCGCGTCCGTCCGTCGCCTCGTGATACACGCGCAGGAAGCCGTCGAACTTCAGCACCGATCCGCTGGCGCGGAAATCGTACCGCCGGTCCGCCTTTGCCGCGATGTTGATCGTCATCTGGTCGTACACCGCCGGCACCATCTGCGACGCGACGAATCGCTGCCAGATCAGCTTGTACAGCCGGTATTGTTCGTCGCTCAGATACCGCTTGATCTCGTCCGGGTGCAGCTCCGGATTTGTCGGACGAATCGCCTCGTGCGCATCCTGCGCGTCGTTCTTCGAGCGATAAACATTCGCCTGCTCCGGCAGATACTGCAGGCCCAGCTTCTGCCCAATGTAACCGCGCACCGCCGCAATCGCATCCGGCGACACCCGCGTCGAATCGGTACGCATGTAGGTGATCAGGCCCACCGTGCCTTCCGATCCCAGATCCACGCCTTCGTACAACCGCTGCGCCACGCCCATGGTGCGCCGCACGCTGAATCCCAGTTGACGCGAAGCGTCCTGCTGCAGCTTGCTGGTCGTGAACGGAGGCGTCGCGCTCCGCCGCCGCTCCTTGCGCTCGACGTTGCGAACGTTCCAGTTCGCCTTCCCGAGCGCCGCTACAATCGCTTCGGCGGTTTTGCCGTCGGCCACGGAAGGCGCGCTCACCGTCGCCACTTCCGCCTTCGTCCCGTCGATCGCCACCAGCCGCGCCGTGAATTCCGGACCCTCCGGGACCGGCGTCAGCGCCGCGTCAATCGTCCAGTATTCGACGGCCCTGAACTGCTGAATCTCCTTTTCGCGCTCCACGATCAGCCGCACCGCAACCGTCTGCACACGCCCCGCGGAAAGTCCCCGCCGCACCTTATCCCAGAGCAGCGGCGAGATCTGATAGCCCACAATCCGGTCCAGCACCCGCCGCGTCTGCTGCGCGTCCACCAGATTCTCGTCCACGTCCCGCGCATGCTCGAAGGCCTGCACCACCGCCCTCTTCGTGATTTCGTTGAACGTCACGCGATGGATGAGGCCCTTGTCCTTCACCGCCGGCAGCAGCTGCATTGCCAGGTGCGCCGCAATCGCCTCGCCTTCGCGGTCCGGGTCGGGCGCCAGATACACCGCGCTCGCGTTTGCGGCCATCTTCCGCAGCTTTGCCACAACCTTTTCCTTATCGGGCGTCACAATCAGCGTGGGCTTGAACGTCCTGTGCTTCAGCTCCACGCCGATGTCCCGTTTCGGCAGGTCCATGATGTGGCCGAACGAGGCCTCAACCTGATATTCGGTGCCCAGATATTTGTTGATCGTCTTCGCCTTCGCGGGCGACTCGACGATAACCAGCGATTTGCTCATTTTGTCCCTTTAGTGCCTGCGCCGCGCTGCGTACATCTGTACGAGCCGGCCCTCCCGATCGTCCGCAACAGCCTTCCCGGCCGTTCTTTTTCCTGACCGTTCTTTCCGGAAGCTACCACGTCCTGCCGTCCGGAATCTACACGCCGTCTTTGCAGCCGCCTTCCCGCAGATTCCTTCTGCCCCCGGGGAACTCAGAAGCTTTTGACGTAGTTTTTGCCCGGAAGTTGTCGAATCCGGCCCGCAAGCTCCAGCTCGAACAGCGCCGCAAATACCTCGGAGGAGCTCATTTCCGGCTCCAGCTTTTCGAGGATTTCGTCCATCTGCGGCGCTTCGTCCCGCCGCAACACGCCCGGAATTCGGGCCTCTGCCGCCGAAATCGCGGGCGATTCCTCGAATAACGATGCCTCAGTGGTTCCCTGGGATGCAAATCCCTCGCCCTGTTCCAGCTTCGTCCGCACCTGCGTCAGCAATTCCTCCCATGCGTCCTCCCAGCACGAAACCAGCTTTGCTCCCTGTTTAATCAGCAGGTTAGTCGGGGCCCCGCGCATTCTCTTCGTTGTCACATTGCCCGGCACCGCGAACACTTCCCGGGGCCAGCGCCGGCTTCGCGGAACACCTCGCAGAATCTATGATTTTCCGCGATTCTTCCATTTCTGATTGTGGCTCGTAAATGTTATTTGAATCAGCAATTTGCGAGAAAGTTAATGACAGGCTCTAGACCCGGCAGGCGGGTGATGTCTGTATCGCCGGTGACAGGTCCGGAACGGAAATCTTCACGGTCGGTCTCAACCTCTCGAAGCAGGGGCGTAACGTATACGATTTTTATCGTTGACGTACGATTGTAATCGTAGTACGTTTCGATCATGGCTCCTCGCTCCATTCGGAAACGTTCGCTCCCCACGCCACTGCCCTCGGACGCCGAACTCGACATACTGGCGGCGCTTTGGCGTCTGGGGCCGAGCACTGTAAGGGACGTTCACGAAGCGCTCGGCAAGGACAGCGGTTACACAACGACGCTCAAACAGATGCAGCTGATGACCGAAAAAGGACTGCTGGTTCGCAGCGAGCGATTTCGCTCGCATGTCTATGAAGCGTGCATGGCCAAAGAGCAGACCCAGAAGCAAATTGCCGCGGATATGCTGAAGCGCGGGTTTGAGGGCTCGGCTAAGAACCTCGTGTTAGGGGCGCTGGCGGCTCAGCCTGCCTCGCGCCAGGACTTGGAAGAGATTCGACAAATCCTGGACGACCTCGACAGAAGAAAGGAATCGCGATGAACATCTCCCCGGGTTTCCTTGCTCAGCCGCTGATTGCGCACCTCGGATGGACGCTGCTGCATTTTCTGTGGCAGGGCACGCTCATTGCGGCTTTGTACGCAGCGGTTCGAGGCCTTGCGAGCCAGTGGATGAGCGCCCGTGCGCGCTACATTCTGGCCTGCCTGAGCCTCGCCAGCATGGCGTCAGCCCCGATCCTCACCTATGGCTTCCTCGCTTCCGACAGCTGGCGATGGTCCGTTCCAGCTGCTTCCATTCCCCAGTCGCAGGTTGCGTCGAGTGGAAACATTGTTTCCCTCGCGCCCTGGTATTCGCTCGGACTGGATAGCCTGCAGCGTGTCCTCCCGTGGCTCGTAATGGCGTGGTTCCTGGGCGTGGTGGTCCTGTTGATTCGCCTGGTGCGCGGCACTCTCTTCGCTGTTCACCTGCGCTCCAGGGGAACTCGCTCCGCGCCTTATTCCTGGCGGGTGGCAATCCAGCGCATCGCGGCGCAGCTCAGTGTAGCCCCCTCCGTCCGCCTGATGATTTCCTCGGTCGTGGACGTGCCGGTTGTCATCGGCTGGCTTCGGCCCCTTGTGCTTATGCCAGCTGCAGCAATGACCGGAACGGCGCCGGAGCACATTGAGGCGCTGCTGGCACACGAACTCGCCCATATCCGGCGACACGACTATCTGGTGAACGTGCTGCAGCGTGCCGTTGAGGCGGTATTGTTCTATCACCCTGCGGTGTGGTGGGTATCCGGTCAGATTCGCAAAGAGCGCGAGTTGTGTTGTGACGATTTGGCGGTGGCTGCCAGTGGCGACGCCCTGGCGTATGCGCATGCGCTCGCTGATCTGGAGCTTTCCCGTCCCGCCCATGCTCACATAGCGGTCGCCGCCAATGGCGGCTCGCTCTTAACCCGTATTCGCCGGCTGGTGGGTCAATCGCAGCCGGCTCCTCACACAGCCATTGGGCCCGTGGCAGCCCTGGCACTCACTTTCTTCGTGCTTTCCGTCGGCGGAGCGGCGTTCGTCAGGGCAGCTCAGACCTCCGCCGGGCCTGTCGGTGTGGTCGAGCGCAACAGCATTTGGGTGGACACGGTCAGGCGGGGCGACATGCTGTTAACCGTGCGCGGGCGTGGAGTGCTTGCCACAAACACCACCGCCGACCTGCGACTGCCGCTGTCGATGCTGAAAGAAGTGATACCGGGTCAGACTGTCTCCATCATGTTCACCAATCGCACTGAGATGGTTGCCGGTAAGGTGGCCGGGACCAGTCCTGGTGCAGCCGAAGGAACGGTCGCCGTGCAGATCACCAGTGCCCTTCCTCCTGACGTGCAGCAGGGCGTTGACCTGGTTGGAACCATCCAGGAGGGCGGCTTGAAAAACGTGCTCTGGGTGGGCCGCCCGTTCGCCTGTCAGCCCAGCAGCACAGGCTATTTATTCAAGCTGGAACAGAATGGCGAGCAAGCGGTACGAACTAAGGTTGAATTTGGCCGGGCGTCTGTCGCCACGGTCGAAATTCGAAGCGGACTGGCACCCGGCGACAAGGTGATCCTCAGCAACATGGCGCGGTTCCAGCGATACGACCGGATCATGCTGAAGTAACGTATAAGGAACGAACCCGAGTCCCCCTGCGTAAATTCACCTGATCCCAGCACGCCGCGGCTCTGAGGCTCGCCATGCTCTCCGCATTTCAAAATCAGCAGCCTCCCAAAGATAACCTCCGGTGAACTTCTCCATCCGCAAGATATTTCTTTGGCCGAAAAACCGGGGCCAAAAGCTCGGACGGCTGGTGACGCTGGGCGATCAGGCATCGGGATTCAACTGGGGCAAGCGCGATCCCGAGCGAGTCGCGCAGCGACGAGTCGAAGTGCCTGGCCTGAGCAAAATCGAAGGCACCTGCGGTTTCCCCGGAACACTCACTTCTCATCACTCGCAGCGCATCCCCCGGTCAAGCCAATCCGCGTCCCCGTACGTTACCGAAGCCAACCTCATTTACACTGTCCAGTGGCTCTGCCGCTCCGGATCTCCGCCATTCGCTTCCTCAATCCCGCGCCCCTCATGTGGAGCTTCGAACACGAGCCCTCCCGGTCCACGCATGCCGCCCGCTACACCATCCAGGAAGACACCCCCGCCGAGTGCGCAGCGCGCCTCGCAGCGGGCCAGGCCGACATCGGACTCATCCCCGTCGCCGCCCACACCTCCTCGCTGGCCGTCATCCCAGGCTGCGCCATCGCCTCTCGCGATCACGTCCGCTCGCTGATCCTGGTGGTCCTCCATCCCGACGGCATCCAGGGCGTGCGCCGCGTCGCCCTCGACACCGCCTCGCGCACCACCGCCGCCTACACGCGCATTCTCTTCTCTCGCTTCTGGCGGACCCAGCCTGAGTTTTTCCCACATCCGCCCGACCTCGACGCCATGCTCGCCCAGGCTGACGCGGCTCTCCTCATCGGCGACCCTGCGCTCCTCGCCCTCGAAGCCCGCGAAGCCCGCGAGCGCCGCACCGGCCAGCGCCTCCTCTATCTCGACCTCGCCCACGAGTGGCACGCCTTCACCGGAACCGTATGGGTCTCCGCCTTCTGGGCGGTACGCCCCGAGGCCATCGCCGTCTCCGGCCTCACTCCGGCGCAGGTCGTCGCAGACTTCCAGCGCTCTCGCGACGAGGGCCTGGCGCACCTCGACGCGCTTGCCGACGAGTGGGCCTCGCGCATCCCCCTCCCCCGTGCCACCATCCATAGCTATTTGTCCGAGAATATCTGGTACCGACTCGACGTCGCCTGCCTCGCCGGCCTCGAGCTCTTCTACCGTTATGGCGTGGAATGCGGCGCCCTGCCCGCTGCTCCCACTCTGCATTTTCTCTGATTCCTGACCCGTCGACCGCGACCTCTGCCTTCAGCGTCCAATCACCGTGCTCTTCGCGGCCCACGGATCCAAAAGTTCCGCCAGAATGATCCCCGCCCTGGTCCTCCATTTCGGAGCATTCGGGGTCTTCGGCATAGCCTTCTTTGACGCCTCGCCCGTCCCTCTGCCCATCCCCGGCAGCACCGACATTCTGGTTCTGCTGCTCGGCGCTCGCGGCCACGCCTGGCTGCTTGCCCTCTGCGCCGTCGTCGGCACCCTTCTCGGCGGATACCTCACCTGGGAACTCGGCAAGCGAGGCGGCGAAGCCCTCTTCCACCACTACATGAAGAAGCGCCATCGCTGGCGCGACCGCATCTCCCGCTGGGTGCGTGGACACGGCAACCGCACCGTGCTCATCGCCTGCCTGCTCCCGCCGCCCTTCCCGCTGCTTCCGTTTCTCCTCGCCGCCGGCGCCCTCGGCGTCACCCGCCGCCAGCTTCTGCTCGCCCTCACCTTCGGCCGTTCCATCCGCTACGGAACTGAAGCCACTCTTGCTGTCTTCTACGGTTCCTTTTTTCTCCACCTCTGGGACCACTACCTGGCCGGCTACGCTCAGCCCATTCTCTTTGGCTTCATCGCACTGTTCGTCGCCAGTGTCCTCTTCGGCATCTGGAAGTTCCGCCGCGACATGCGCCGTCACCTCGAACAATCGCAGAAAAGCAAGCCAGACTCCCGCGCCGCCTGAACGCGCGCGCGTGACTCCCCGTACCCCTTCCTCGTCCAACCTTCCGTGTATTCTGCGGCTGGAGGGCCGGCCATCCACAGCCATCTCCTTATCGCTCGCTGGCTTCTCCACCTCGGTGTCCTGGGGGTCTTCGTCACCGCCGGGTTCCCCGTACCCACGCCTCTTCCTGCCGCCGACATTCTCATCGTCCTGCTCGGCGTTCACGGCGAATGGCCTTGGCTGCTCGTACTCGCCGGAGTCTGCGGCTCTCTGCTCGGCGGTACTCTGCTCTGGGGCATCGGCCACAAAGGCGGCGAAGCCCTCCTCCATCGCTATGTCAAGGACCGCTCACGCCTCCACGGCCATGTCGCTGGCTGGATACACCGGCACGGCTTTACCAGCGTCCTCATTGGTACGCTGCTCCCGCCGCCCTTCCCCTTCCTGCCTCTTCTCGTAGCCGCGGGCGCGCTGGGCGTTACCCGCCGCCAGCTCCTGCCTGCCCTCGCCATCGGCCGCATCCTCCGCTATGGACTCGAAGCCGGCCTCGCCGCTGTCTACGGCGCTCGCATTCTCGCCCTCTGGAGCGCCTACCTCTCCGGATGGTCCAACCTCATCCTGTGGGTCTTCCTCGGCATGCTCGGGATCGGCATCCTCTACGGCATCTGGATCTTCCACCGCTTTCTCCGTCAGTCCAAAGAATCCGGCGGCAAAGCGGATTCCCACGCCGCCTGAGGAGCCCCGGCATGGGATAACACGCCGCGTCACCTTACCAGCGTCCGAGGCGTTTCGCTGATACCACAGAGAGTTAGCGAGGGCGATGGAGGAGTGGTGAATGGGGATGGGGGAAGAGCTAAATTCTGTAACCACTGGTGGTGAATCCGTCCCGAGGGATACAACAGTAATACTTATTCCTGCAACATGATCAAGATTTGAAAAACCCGCCTTCGACGCTCACTTCTCCCCGTTACCACTCTGCTTCTGGGTATGCGGACTGTCCATAGATCTTTTTAATCGATGAGGGACTTGTCGTGCGAAAATTTCTGCTGATCGCTGGTTTCGGCTCTGCAGACTTTCTGCAACACGTCATACGCGCAGAGCGAACGAACATTCACTTTGCCAAACTCGGTGCTTCTCTTTCAGGATGATGTGCCTGGGCTGCCCTATGTGGTATTACTCGTTGCCTCGAACACGGGCGTCATCGAAGTGTCGCCACCAGTGGGTTACCGGGTTACAGCCTACACTACGGTCTTCCCGGCCCTCTCCCCTCTTGCGTACCGAGTCGCCTGGGGCCTTTCGCAACATGATAAGTCTCACAAGGAGAGGATCAGATCCGTCCTTGGGGTTTTCTCGGTTACCGACAAAACCTGGAAGACATACGGCGATTTCTGTGGGGAGAGCATTGGGTCGGCGGTCTTCTCCCCGGATGGAACAAAGGTCGCGTTTGTGTCGCAACCTGCGTCCCCGACAGGGAACGGGTATTGCTTCGAAAATGCGAGAGTACTGCAGATTCTCAATCTCGCAACGGGGGGGATTAAGCCAATCCGATATTCCGGGCGAGTAGGTGCAAACGCGCGACTCACATGGTCACCCAATGGGAAATATTTGGCAGGACAATTCTGTTGTTCAGGACCGTCCGCCTATCAGATTGTTGTGATCGACATAGCGTCGGGCAGGGAGAGGGTCATTGCCCAGGGTACTAACCCTTCGTGGTCGCCCAACGGAGATTGGATCGCCTTTGAGGGCCAGCAGGGCAAGGATTGCATTCTGGTTCGTCCCGACGGAACGGGTTCCAGAGTTGTTCAGAAAGTGCAGGGCAATGCGGTGTCTCTAACAGGCGCATTATGGTCGCCAGACGCGAAGAAGCTGCTGTTCAACGAAGAGGCAATCGATTCCCGCGGGAACGTGTCCATACTTGATTTGGTCGACAGGAAGGTTGCAAGACTACCCAAACACACCGATTTCGTTCTTGGATGGGCCTCACAATCCCGGTAATGTCCGCCGCTGCAGAATTTGTTGCCGGCGCCGGCTGACCGTGAAACGAATGCTGGCCAGGGCATGCTGGCCAAGAAACCCCTTCGGCAGTTCCGCCGTGGAACCCGGATCGCCCGGAGCGCGCACAGCGGACAACGGCCGGGCGCCCCACAACCTCGCCTGAGCGACCCGCAGAGGAGCCGAACGCCTCTGCCTGACTCTAACAGATGCGGGAGGGCGCGGATGTCAAGCCCCTGCGCCTCTAACCGCTCCGCTCAGGGCTTGGCGGTTTTCGGTTGCACGATGATCGCCAGAGGGTCAGAGATCGTATACGGGGAACCGGGCGCCTGCGCGCAGCTCGTCGCGGTGACCGTGAAAACATACAGCTTGTTGTCTATCCCACGGCTGATGGCGTAGAGATGGTTGTCATTGTCCCAGTACATCTGGGTGATGGGGGTGGTGGTCAATAATCCGGTGTAATGGGTGAGGGGCGAGCCGCCGTTGAAGTGGAAGACCTGGAGACCGGAGGTGCCGCCGACAGCGAGCAACTTGCCGGAGGGGGACATTTGGGAGTAGTAAGGGCTGCCGAAAGAGCCTTTGGGCATGTTGTTCACGGTGCTGTTGGTGGACAGATGGCCGCTGCTGTTCACCGTGTAGGTGCCCAGCTGCGTTGCTCCTGAGCCGTTGGGCTGCAGCGTAACGGCGAGATGATTGGTGGGATTGGCCGCGACGTAGAGCGCGTTATAGGTCTCCCCGCTGGGCCCGGCAGGCAGGTAGGTGGTATCTGTAGCGTAAGCCAGCATACCGTTGCTTTCGCGCCGGAAGCCATAGATGTCGGTCCCGGAGGCCTCAAAGGCGTAGACATCGTCGCCGATGAAGCGGAGGGGGTAATACCACGACGTGGAGTGAGCCGTAGCGCCGAGGTAGGAGAGGCTGCCGTTGGTGTCATCGACTTTGAAGGACTGCCAGGTGCTGTCGGCAGCGCAGTCGATGCCGGAATAGGCGGCATAGGAATAGAGGGTGGCGCCGGTGTGATCGAGCACGAGATGCGTGACCTGGTCGCAGGTCCCGGAAAGGTACTTCTGATCATTGAGGGTGTCGATCTGTTTCAACGCGCCGGTGGAAGACATGAGAAACGTATCGATGCTGGAGCCGTCCGTGCTGCCGGCGAAGAGGTATTTGCCATTCACGGCCATGGGAATGACGTTGCCGGCAAAGGGGGAACCGGAGACGGGAGTGAGCTTGCCTTGCGCATTGGCGGACCAGGCAACGATGTTGTCAGGAGCGGTGCCGGAGTCCGCCGACGGGTGGGAGACGTAGACGAAGGCGACTGGCGAACTGCTGCCGGCGCTCGCATCAGCTTGCTGAGCTGCGGCGCCGGGCAGGGCGAAAAGAATCGAAACGCAGGCCAGGAGCCCCGTGCAGGCGATCCGTGAAAGCGATGTCATGGGGAGGGTCCTTGGGTTGGATTTCCGAGCTGCGGCGGGACCGCCGCAGTTGCTTGGATGGAGGGATCGGCGCGAGGCGATGTCTCGGAACCGGGCTGGCGCTGGGCAATTGCATGCGAGCAACGCAGCATTCGCTCGCCAGTAATTTGGGAGCGGCGCTGCCTCCCTCCGCGCCTGACTGCGGACTGCTGCTCGTCCCCCGAAAAACTGTCAAGCCGGCATCCGCGCAGTCTGCTCACGCCGATAAGGCGGCCGCGATGCTGGGTGCTGGACGGCGCAGAAATCGGGCGCCCTCGGACGCGGAGACGATCGCCGAAATCATGTCCGCGCTAGCGCAAGTTCGGGCCATGAGGAAGCAATCGACCATCCCTGCTTCGCACAGACCGGCAAGTCGGGCGTAGCTCCGTCGCGCTGTGAGTTGCATTTCCCCGTGTTGATAGAAAAAGTAGCCGTCGGCTCTATTTCAAAACCGGGAACGTATGACACGCTCAATGGTCCGAAGCCCTGCGGGAATTCGGCTGGCAAGAAAATTATGATGGCTGCGGGAATACGGGTTGCGAAAATCGGTGTAACGCTGCTTAGTCGAGAACCTTGTGGATTGACGTCGGACATCCAGAATGATGGTAACGCGGGCGCGTCAACTCCCGGGCTAGTGGGCAAGCCTGTAAACAACATTGATTTGAGTATGCACCTCCACCGGCTTGCCATTGAGGAGGTACGGTTTGTGGTGCCACGTCTTCACCGCATTGACAGATGACTCCTGGAGCATTGGCGGACCGCCGATCACTTCCAGGTTGTGAATCGCGCCGTCCTTCCCAATCACGGCCCACAGCGAAACCGTGCCTTGGAGGTACTGCTGTTTGGCAAGAAAAGGATACTCAGGGACTTCGCCCGAAACTCGGCTGCCCGCAATCACGCCGCTCGAAAGGCCTAACCAAGGCAGGACGAGCTTCGCCTGCGGCGGCGGCGCCAGTTGGCTCTCGGCTCCTGGAGAGAGCGACTCAATCTGGTCGATGTGGATGTCGATTGCGGGCATGCCGATGCGGTACACGTGCATCTCCTCCGCCACGTAGCGCGCCTGAAACTTCACAATGGAATTCAGGGTGATCTCCAGAACCCGCGTTATCTTTGTCCGCAGAGCCGCCGCTCCGGCGCTGAAGCATGATTCCTCAACCGAGCCGTCCGCTTTCTTGCCTGTGGCCGTCACGCAATCCAGCTCCACCGAGTGGTCCCTGACCCGCGATGTCTTGAGTTCCAGTTGGCCCAGATCCCTCTGGCTCGCTACAGGGTGGAGAATCATTTGCTCCACCAGATCCTCGATCCCGCCGCTGGAACCATGACCTTCGAGCGAGAATTCCCCTCGAGCCGAAGACCAGACCGTTTGCTGAAAATCCGGAGTGTCGTAGACGGTCTTCGACTCATGAGGGCCAGCCCACCATTCTTCCCACTTGCCCTGTTTTTCCGGCTTCCCTTTGCTATCGAGGATTTGCCAGCTCGCCCGCACATGCCAGGGCTGCAGATCGGAGCCATGCAGGCCGTTCTGCTGCCAGGCGAGGGTCATCAGCGCTATGGGATCTTTGGGCAGCGTCTGGGGGGAGTTTTGAGGCGTTGCCCGCGCAGAGATACAGAAAGCCCAGCAGCAAACGAACAGGGGAGGAGACAGCAGCCAACCAGCACGCTTCATCTCAAGACTTTCTCCGGAATTTCCATTTTGCCTTTCGACTGCGAAACAATATACCGCCTTCTCCTCCGCTCGCGGTCCTATTTTGCATTCATTCCAAGGCCAAAAATCCGGACGCGCCCGGCAGGACGTTTGCCAGAACCCAAAAGCCACGACCTGCCTGATTTCGATTCCATTTCTCGAACACCTCCTGCGGCAATTCCCCTCCGTCGTCCAGATTGGTTCTGCCTTGCTGCTGCGCCTACCCGGCCAGCAGCGGCAGACCCTCCATCCGCCGCGTGCTTCCAAACAGGCGCCGCGTGAGAGGGCTCTCTGCCAACAGCAGCCAATATTAGCGGGCATGTTTCACCAACCTCCGTTGCAAGCTGGTCAACGACCACGTTCCGGTTGCCTTCGGAAACGCGGCGCTCTGCTCCTGCTCTCCGTACACAGAAAACTCAGTCGAATCCATGTCCAGCGCCACCCGCTGTGGAGAGTCGATAGTTTCCGCCCGGGCAATCATCTCCCGGTGGATCGCGGCCAGCCCGGAGAGATTCTTTTCCTGCGTCAAGAGTTCAGTCTCGAATGACTGCACCCGGGAGGTCGGCGCCGCCCCACGCTCCCAGATCTTCTCCGAGCCGATCAAACGGAACCTGGGATCTTGCGACAGCCGCTCGGCATAGTTGACATCCTCATAGCCTGCCATTCGGGTGTAGATCGACTGGCGCAACAAGTCAGCCAACGGCAACTGGGTGTTCTTCGCCCGTGCATCGGTCAGATGCCGTGCGATGAGATCGCTGAATTCCAGGCGTTCGTCTAACACGCGCACCAGAACTAGACCACCCTCGGCGGTGACCCGCGATCCCTGGAAATCCACTCTGAACGAGGGGTTGAAGGAAAGCTGAAACGGCTGACTTTGTTTCTCACCCGCTGGGTGTGCACCTCCAAAGCGTCTCGCTCATGCTGAAACCCGCATAAATCAAGGCTTCCAGGGGCTTTATCAACCTAATTGTCAGGATTCAAATCGGAAATGTCGGTCAAGAGCCGCAGCCGAGAACCAAAGTACTCGCCGCACAGCAATTATTCGCACTAACTGGCAAAGAGAACTGGCGGGATAATTATTCCGGCTTGATATACTGAACTTAGAGTAGAAGAAGTTCAGCAGAAGAGAATGAGTCAGAGACAAAGCTCGCCGCGCTCGGGCTTTTCCTCTGGCGCCTTCAATGCCCGCCGCCTCCCAAAGACCGGGGCTTAGCCCCTGCGGGGGTCCTCGACCAGCGCATCAGCGATCGAGCATCCATCCAGAATCGATTCCGGCGTCGTGAGAAGCCCGGGGGAGCTGTCAGGGCGACGCTTCGGGGATCCGGAAGGGAGCGTTTCTGCCTCCGCGCCTCCGGCGCGCATCCCACGGGATCGCTCTCTGCTATTCTCTGGTCGTGACGTCATTTCTGCTGGAGCGCCGCGCTCGGGCCCTTGAGGTTTAACTTGCAGGGAGGATTCTCATGAAGAAAAATCTGCTTTTCGGCCTGGTGATTTCCGGCCTGCTCTGCTTACCCGCCTTCGCGGTTCTCAGGCCCGGCGATCGCGCGCCCAGGTTTTCCGCCCCCGCCTCACTGGCGGGCAGGGAATTCCACTTCTCGCTGCGGGCCGCGCTGAAAAAGGGTCCCGTGGTCGTCTATTTCTACCCATCTGCCTTTACCGGCGGCTGCGATCTCGAGGCCCACACGTTCGCCCAGGACAAGGACCAATTCACCGCTGCCGGCGCCAGCATCATTGGCGTCTCGGAAGACAGCATCGCGCGGCTCAATCAGTTCTCCGCAGATCCCAGCTACTGCGCGGGCCGCTTCCCCGTTGCTTCCGATCCCGGTGGCAAGGTGGCCGCTGCCTACGGCGTGAAGACCTTCCCCGAACAGCCCGGCGCGAAAGACAATCGCGGCGTCGCTATCGACCACGGCTTTATTGCGCGCACTACGTTCGTGATCGGCAAAGATGGCAAGATCGTGGCGGAGTTTTCTTCCTCGGCGGATCATTTATCGCCGCCGCAGCATGTGACAAAGGCGCTGGCCGTCGTGCAGCAGCTTGCTGGCAAGTGAGTAAAGGATTCGTCAACACCTCACCGTTCGATCGTGCAGGATCAGCCGCGTGCGCTCGATCGAATGAAAATCCCGTGCGAGCGGCGGGCTCGTTACGGAATGGCCGCCCGAGTTCAAATCTGTCAGCTCTGCTGAGGTTCGCGGAATCAACGCCACAAAGCTGTCCCCCGGTCAAAGGGGGGGCACCTCTCTGATGGCACTGGCGCTCCGATCAAGTACCGGATCGGTATCCACTCGCCCCGCCAGGGCGTTCGCGCCGGCTCTTCCCTGCAGGGCGCGGCGTGAACAGCCTCAGCGCCCGTTAATGGATCCGGGGAAAGGACGGCGGCAGGAAGAAGTAGAACGCGGTTACGTCAGGTCCGGCCGGAACAATATTCGAGTCATGCAGACCCACGACCGCATCCTGGCTGTTCTGCTGCGCTGTCGCGTCCAGGTCAACATGCGCCAGATACAGGCCCAGCGGATAGCTGGTCGAGTAACCCTCGAACTCCGAGTAGGCGCCTGACTGCGACTGGGTCGCGTACACACCGTCCACCACAATGTCCTGGTAATAGGGAACGCCGCTGAAACCGGAGCAACTGCCGTAATTGGTGTTGAACACGAGCAGATGCTTGATGCCGATCAGGCGCGTGTTGCGATACGTGACCTGCTTCACCTCGCCACCGCAGTCGTAATCGGATTTGATGTTGATGCCGTTGTTGTCGGTGGAAACGTTACCGAATTTGTCCGTGCCGTACATGGTGTTGTTTTCCCACAACACGTTGCTGACGCCGTACATCGTCTGGCTGCCGATCGACATGCCGTGGGTGCCGTAGAACATGTTGTCGCGAACCGTAATGCTGGACGCAGCCGCTGAATTCGTCTTGATCGCCACCCCGTCGTCGCCATCCTCGATGGAGGAATACGCAACCGTGGCGTTGGTCATGCTGTCGATGTCCACCCCGTCGGTGTTGGAGGTGGTCGCGGGCGTGGCCACCGTCAGCTTCCAGACAGTCAGGTTGTCACCGTCCTCTGCATAAAGGTGCTCCTTGCCAGGATGCTCGATGGTGACGTTGTAGACGGTGAAGTTGGTGGTGTCTTTGGCCTCGATGAGCCGCGGAGTTTCGGAGATCAGGTCGTCGCGCCCGTCAATCGTGCCCGGCCCCATGATGGCCGCGTGTTGCCCGTCACGTAGATGAATTGACTACTCCCGTAGTTATTGCCGAACAGGGTCACGCCTCCGGCCACAACCAGCGCCTCGCCGTTGACGGTCAGCGTTCCCGAGTAGAATGCGTTGGCTGCGGAAGAAGGCAGAAGGACCACGCTTCTTCCCGAGCCTGCGCAACGGGTCAGCCCATCCTGCAGCCGCGCACTGTCGTCGGTCGCGGGGGGACTGCTGCGCTGCGCGGTGCTGAATTGGGCGCGGAGGAAGATGCAGGGCTGTGCGTAGTGGGGTTCACGAACTTGGCGCTGATCCCCGGTAGCCAGCATCTGCGCAAACAGGGTGGACGACAAAAGGGCAGCGGCGGCCGCTGTCCCAGGGAGTTTCGGGAGCCGAAGCGATGGCATGGGGAGGTCCTCCTAAGGGTCAGGCCACATCGGACCGACGAACCTATATGGTCTGACCACTCCGGCTGAACAACCTAACTGGCCGGGTCAGCTGCTGTCAAGCCGACAAAGGCGCACGACAAAAGAGCGCACTGCGACTCCGGTTCTGAATGGGCAGGTCATCCTTCAGGCGGGATCATTCAGGCTCTTAACCTTGTAGCCTGTAGCCATGCCGAAGATTCACCATCTCGAATGTTCCCGCTGTCACCACCACGTCTCCGCTGAGACTCCCCAGACCGTTTGCCCTGCCTGCGCCGGATCGCTCTACGTCCGCTACAGCGCCGCCGACCTGCAGCGCGCAAAAAAGCCTGGCGCCGATGCGCCGTCCTCGCTTTGGCGCTACGCCGATGTGCTGCCCGCGGCCGATTCCGTCACGCTGGGAGAAGGGTGGACGCCGCTCGTGCCCAGCCGCCGGCACGCCGGCCTGCTGATCAAGGAGGAAGCCGACAACCCGACCGGCAGCTTCAAGGCGCGCGGCATGTCGCTGGCCGTGACCATGGCTCGCCATTACGGACTGAAGAAGCTCGCCGTGCCCTCGGCGGGCAACGCCGCCAGCGCGCTGGCCGCCTACGCCGCCGCTGCCGGGGTCGAAGCGCATCTCTTTATGCCGCGTGACGTGCCCATGGCCAACTACCTTGAAGGCGTCGCGTACGGCGCGCAGGTCACCCTGGTCGACGGACTCATCTCCGACTGCGGCCGCCTCGTCGCCGATGGCGCCAAACGCGAAGGATGGTTCGACGTCTCGACGCTCAGGGAGCCCTTTCGCGTCGAAGGCAAGAAGACCATGGGCTACGAGCTGGTGGAGCAGCTTCGCTGGACCTACCCTGATGCTGTTTTCTACCCCACCGGCGGCGGCGTCGGTCTGATCGGCATGTGGAAAGCCTTCGAGGAGATGGAGCAGATAGGCTGGGTGAGCGGCCGCCGTCCCAAAATGATCGCCGTCCAGGCCTCCGGCTGCGCGCCGGTCGCCCGCGCCTGGAAGGAAGGCGCGGCCGCGTCGAAAATGTTCGAGAACGCCGCCACTTTCGCCGCCGGCCTCCGCGTGCCGAAGCCCTACGGCGACTCAATGATCCTCGAAATCGTCCGCGAATCCGGCGGGACGGTCGTCGATCTTCCCGATGACCAGATCCTTGCCTCGCTGCTCGACTGGGCCCGCCACGAAGCCCTGCTGCTCTGCCCCGAAGGCGCGACGGCCACTGCGGCCTATGATCATCTGCTGACGACGGGATTCCTGAAGCCCACGGATCGCGTGGTCCTCTTCAACACCGGGTCAGGCCTGAAGTACATTGACGCCATCGCCGAAGCGATGCACGTCAGACGGCCTGGAACGAAGAAATACCCGAAGCGGGTGGCGGTGGGCGGCATTATTACGCCGCAGTGAAAAGTACTGTGATTAGTAGCCATTAGCAATTAGATATTCAAGTGTTGCTTCCAGTGTGGAAATCGGCTTCCGCTTCTGCTCCACGGCCAGCTTCATCATCACGTCGGCTTCCACATTCACGGGATCGCCCGGCTGGAGCACGCGCAGATTCGTCGCATTGCGGGTGTGCGGCAGAATCGCCACGTCGACGACTTCTCCGTCCCAGGCGGCAATCGTTAAGCTGATGCCTTCGACGGCAATCGAGCCTTTCTCCACCATGAAGGTCCGCGCATTCTCCGGAACCCGCACGCGCAGCCACCAGTCGGTCAGCGCCGGATCGGCGTTCGCGTTCACCGGCTCCAGCGAGATGAACTCGCCGCAGCCGTCCACATGCCCCTGGACGACATGGCCGCCCAGCGGAGCGCCTGCCGGCGTGGGGAGTTCCAGATTCACGACCGATCCGGGCCGCAGCCACCCCAGCGAAGTCCGCGCCAGCGTCTCCGCCGCCAGGTCGGCGAAGACCAGCGGCGGCGCCATCTCGAGCGCTGTCAGGCAGGTTCCGCTGACGGCAAAGCTGTCGCCCACGCGCAGCCGTTCCGCCAGCCCCGGCGCGGAGATCGCGATGCGGGTGGTCCCGGAGCGTGCTTCCACGCTGGAGACCGTGCCCGTCCTTTCGATAATGCCGGTGAACATGCCTAGCGCTGTTCCTCCGTCCACGGGTCGCGCAGGCAGGTCGACACGCGCACATCCGCCCCAAAGCATTGCACTTGTGGCCCCGTCGTCATCGGCGTCGTCGCGACGGCATTCTGGAGCAGCGGCACGCCGGACGAACCCAGAAACACCGGCGCGTAGAAGAGCGTCACCATGTCCACATGGCCGCCACCCAGAGCTGAACCGTTCAGCTGCGAGCCTGCTTCCATCATCAGGTTCAGCACGTTCAGTTCGCCCAGCTTCCGCAGCGTCTGCTGGAGCGAGACGCCGCTGCGCCTCCCCGGATCGCCCCAGGAACGTGCCGCCATATCCGGGGACGCTTCTTCCGCGTCCACGCGCTCCACGCGCACGCCCATGGCCTCGAGGCCGCGCTGGCGCTCCGCGGCAGCCACGGTGCAGAACACCAGCACATCGTCCTGGGCGGTCCGCACCAGCTTTGCATCCAGCGGCATGCGCAGCGCCGAATCCAGAACCACGCGCAACAGCGGCCGCCGCCGCTCCAGTCCGGAACGGTCCGTCAGCAGCGGATCGTCCTGCAGCACGGTGTTGATGCCGGTCAGCACGGCATCCACGCCATGGCGCATCCGATGGATCTCCGCCAGCGATTCCTTGCCGGTCAGATACACCGGAGAGCCGCGCGGAGCTGTGCCTGGGGCGGGCGCGATACGCCCGTCCAGAGACAACGCCACCTTGAGATTCACGAAGGGCAGTCCGGTGCGGATGTGGCGTGCAAACCCATCGTTGAGCCGCTGCGCTTCCTGCTGGAGCACCCCGGTTTCCACCTCAACGCCGGCCTTCCGCAGATCCTCAATGCCCTTGCCGTGCACCGCCGGATTCGGATCCTCGGTGGCCACGATGACCTTTGATACTTCGGCCTCGATGAGCGCCCGCGTGCAGGGCCCGGTGCGCCCGGCGTGGCAGCAAGGCTCGAGGGTGACATACGCGGTGGCCCCACGCGCTGCCCGGCCGGCTTCCTTCAACGCAGAAACCTCGGCGTGATCCAGCCAGTCGTAGGCGTGAGAGCCCTTCCCCACCATGGCGCCGTCTTTCACCAGTACGCAGCCGACCCGCGGGTTCGGGGTCGCAATCCCGACCGAGCTCTGGGCCAGAGCCAGAGCTTCGTGCATCCACTCTTCCTGCGAAAAGGCCGCCTTTGCTCGCTTGATCACCCTGTCCCCTTATCCCGCCATCATGCTTCCAGCAACGATCGTGCAAAGGCCTCGCTGTCGAACGCCAGCAGATCGTTCAGTCCCTCGCCGACCCCGGCGAAACGAACCGGAAGTTTCATCTCACGAGCAATAGCGACGGCAATCCCACCCTTCGCGGTTCCATCCAGCTTGGTCAGCACAATGCCGGTGACGCCGGCCGACTCGGTGAAGAGGCGAGCCTGCTGTAGTCCATTTTGCCCCGTGGTAGCATCCAGCACCAGCAGCACTTCATGCGGCGCTTCAGGAATGATTCTCTGCGCGGTGCGGCGCATCTTGTCCAGCTCGGCCATCAGCCCGGTTTTGGTGTGCAGGCGGCCGGCCGTATCCACGATGACCACATCCGTCTGGCGGGTTTTGGCGGCCTGCAGTGCGTCAAAGAGCACGGCCGAGGGATCGCCTCCGTGTTTGGTGCGGATTATCTCCACGCCGCTGCGCTGGCCCCAGATCTCCAGTTGCTCGATCGCCGCCGCGCGAAAGGTATCCGCGGCGCAGAGCAGCGCGGTTTTCCCGCGGGCACGGTACCACGCGGCCAGCTTCCCGCTGGTGGTGGTCTTGCCGGTCCCGTTCACCCCCACCATCATGATCACGACGGGAGGCGCGCTGACAACCGCGGGCTTACTCGCGTTCTGGTCCAGGATCACCCGGATCTGCCCCTTCAGCAATTCCTTCAGTTCTGCACCGTCCCGAATCTGCTGCTTTTTCGCGTGTTCCCGCAAATTTGCGGTAATCTCGGCCGCCGTGGTCACGCCCAGATCCGACGCGATGAGGCTCATTTCCAGCTCTTCCAGCGCTGACTCGTCAATGGTTCGCGACATGGCGAGCACATTATCCAGGCGCTCGCCCAGATTGTCGCGGGTCCGCGACACCGCCTTGCGCATCCGGTCCAGGATGCTCAGGCTTTCCGGATCCTCTTCGTTCAGGCTGCCGAATAAAGTCTGAATCATGAAAACTGCTTTCCCGCCCCTTCTCTTTTTTGCAGTGTATCGGATGAGGCTGCGGGTTCCCGTCCCCGGAATCAGGCGGTTTCGACCGCGGGCCGTCTCATGCGGAAGGAAACCGGAGCGCGCATCGGCTTTACCTCCACGGCGCCGCTCCGCACCAGGATGGTGAGGACATTGACCACAGCGGGATCGTAACGAGTGCCCGCCAGGCGCTTCATAATCTCCAGCACGTATTCCGAATTCATCGCAGCCTGATACGGCCGCGGCGTGGTCATCGCGTCAAAGGAATCGGCGACGGCGATAATTCTCGCCATCAGCGGGATATCGTCGCCCTTCAAACCGTAGGGGTAGCCCATCCCGTCCAGCGACTCGTGGTGAAGTTCCACCCCGGGAATGAGATCGTGCAGCATCTCGATCGGCCGCAGGATCGCGGCGCCCTTCACGGTGTGAGCTTTTACGATCTCGAATTCGTCGGGCGCCAGCGGCGCTTCCTTGGTGAGCAGGTAATCCTCAATGCCCAGTGTCCCGATATCGTGCAGCAGAGCGGCGAGACGGATCTGCTCCACGTGCTCCTGGTCCAGCCCGAGCTTTTCCGCAATGGCGGCAGCATACTGCGCTACACGCTCGGAATGTCCGCGCAGATAAGCCGCACGCTCGTCCACCGCTTTCGCCATCATGCGGATCAGTTCGGCCAGTGCCTGATAATTCCGGCGCGCTTCGTCCTGCTTTTCCACCCAGCCGATCTGCAGAGTCCGCACCGCGCCCTGCCAGGTCCGGATGACTTCGGAGAACAGTTTGTCGGAGGTTTCGCGCGCCAGTTCCTCGCCCAGTGTCGGAGAGCCAGCCTCGATCACCCTCACCAGCTTCTGCACCCGATGTTCGAACTGGCCGCTCCACCACAGCGCCAGCAGAATGCTGACGATCACGCCGGCGACAACGCCGACAGCAAGCACGGTGATGCGCGAACTGGTGGCCGCACCGGCGAACCAGATCGCCACCAGCGTGGCCGCCAGAATGACGAGGAAAACCGTCATCAACCGCGCGAAGACGCGGCGGCGAAAGCGCGGAACTCCGGCCGGGTCTCCGGATGGAGACGGACGAACTGCGCGCTGGGAATCCTCCATACTCGTTCGTTCTCCTGCTGCACGATAAACTTACGGATGCATCCAATTCCAGTGTACGAATTCTTCCGGCCGGGCGGCGTCACACAAATGTGTTACCGGTCCTTCCGATTGGGGGAAAATCGTTGGATGCGCGCGGGCACTCCAAAGAGCACACGTTTTCGGAATTTTCGTTTTGGGGCCCTCGACCTGTTGGCTGCGGTCGACTTGCGCCCGGCGCGCGCAACCAGCAGACCTTCACGCGCTACTCGTCCCGCCCGGGGCGCAGCATCAGCTCTTCAATCGCGCGCTCTGGAGCCTTGCCGTGCATCAGAATCGCTTCCATTTGCTCGGCGATCGGCATTTCCACATGATGCCTGCGCGCCAGCCCGAGCGCCGCCGACGTGGTGCGCACGCCCTCGGCCACGCGGCCTTCCAGCCCGGCCAGCACTTCGTTCAGTCCCAATCCGCGGCCCAGTCCCATGCCCACGGTGCGGTTACGCGACAGCGATCCCGTGCACGTGAGCACCAGATCGCCGACCCCGGACAGGCCTGCCAGCGTCTCCCGGCGGCCGCCACAGGCCACCGCCAGCCGCGTCATCTCGGCAATCCCGCGCGTAATGAGCGCGGCGTTCGTATTCAGGCCCAGCTCCAGCCCGGCAACAATGCCGGCGGCAATGGCGATGACGTTTTTGAGCGCGCCGCCCAGCTCCACGCCAACCACGTCGTCATTGGTGTAGAGCCGCAGCGACTTACTGGAGAACTCCCGCTGCACGCGGGCTGCCAGCTCGGAGTCCGTCGACGCGATCGCGATCGCCGTGGGCGCACCCGCCGCCACTTCCTGCGCAAACGAGGGGCCGCTCAGCGCCCCGCAGGGCAGCTTCAATCCGTGTTCGGCCAGTACTTCCGCGATCACCTGACTCATGCGGAGGCAGGTCTCATCCTCAATGCCCTTGGCCGCGCTCACCAGTGCCTGCCCGGGCCGCAGATACGCCGCAAACCCGCGCATGGAGGAGCGCGTGAACTGGGACGGCGTCACTACCACGACTAATTCCGCGGCTTCCAGCGCCTCGGCGGCCTCGTGAGTCGGCGCAATGGGCTCAGGCAGCCGAAATCCAGGCAGAAACGCAGTGTTCTCGCGCTCCGCGCGCATGGCCTCCGCCACGGGCTTCTCAAAGGACCAGAGCGCAATCTGGTGTCCTCCGTGGCGCGCCAGGCTGATGGCCAGCGCCGTCCCCCATGCCCCGCTGCCCATGATCGCGATGCGGCTCATACGCGGCTCGTTCCCGTGTCATTCGCGCGGCCTGCGCCGAAGCGATATTCTTTCCCGCTTACCAGCCGCGCGATGTTCTGGTGGTGCTTCAAGATGACAATGAGCGGCGCCAGAAACAGCACCGCCGTCGCCCAGGGCGTGCGTGGAATGCGCAGCGCATCGGGAATCCACAACGCAAACGCAGGAAACGCCGCCGCTGACAGAATCGAGCCGAGGGAAACGTAGCGCGACGCTGCGAAAATCAGCACGAAGACTCCCAGAGCGGCGAGCGCGGCCCAGGGCGCGAGCGCCAGAAAGACGCCGAATGCCGTGGCCACGCCCTTGCCGCCCCTGAAACCCAGCCAGACGGTGTAAATGTGGCCCAGAATGGCACAAAACGCTGCGAGGGCCACCACATTGGCGCGCACTTCCGGAACCAGGCCGGCCCGTCCCGCCACCAATCCGCACAGCGTCACGGCGAAGAGGCCCTTCAGCGCGTCCAGCAGAAAGGTGAGCGCGCCCAGCCCTTTCGAGCCGGAGCGGATCACATTGGTCGCGCCGATATTGCCGCTTCCCTTTTCCCGAATGTCTTCCTTGCGGACCAGCCGCACCAGGAGATAGCCGAAAGGGATGGACCCGAACAGGTACGCTGTGAGAGCAGCCAAAGCATACGGAACGAAGGGCATGGCGCTTACGAGTCTATCAGTTGGGGCCGACCGTCCAGGCATAGCGCGCCTCGCGCTCCTGCCCCTGGGCTAACCCACCGGAACACAAGAACCCTATCTCTGCGTTCGATGGCTGCTACTGCACCACGCGCGCTGTACCGTTCGCGAGCGAGTCCTGAATGATGCGCTCGACCTGGGGATCGATGCCCCGCTCCTGCGTTCGCCGCTGCTGCTCGGCGAGCCGCTTCTCCATTTCGGCCATCCGGGCCTGCATCCGGGCCTGGGACTGCGCATTCCAACGCCCCAGCGCGGTCTCCATGCGCTTCTCAGCTTCGGCGATTCGTCTCTGCGCTTCGGCCATTCTGGCCTGCATCTCGGCCTGGGACTGCGCATTCCAGTGCGCCTGCGCTGCCTGGAGGCCTTGCTGCGCCTGGTCGATCTCAGCCTGCAGTTCCGCCTGTTTTTGCGGAGACATCCACTGCTGAGCCGACTTCATGCTGTCCTGAACCTGCTTCTCCAGTTCCGCCATCCTTTCCGGGCTGAAATAAGCCTGCGCTGCTTTCATGTCCGCCTGGTACTCGGCCATGGACTGAGCATACTGTTGGCCGAACTCAACCTGTGCTTTGGCCATGGCCTTCCGGGACTGTGCCAGGATCTGCGACAGATTCGGAACTTCAACCGTCAGCTCCTGCTCCTCCGGGCCGAGAGCGCCGATGGCCTGGTACATGCCTTCGATCCGGCCCACGGCGACTGAATCCGTGACGATATACGACTTGCCGGCCTGCGTGAACCACAGGAAGGGACCGTTGGCCATGCGGTGCGCGCGTTCGATGTCGGCGCGGTGGCTGGCGCTCAGGCCAGCCGGCAGATTCGCGTCGCTCCATGTGCCGCTGGCGACCGCCCACGCATTGCCATCGGGCAGCGCGTGGTAATCGAAATCGCGGGAGCTCGATCCCTTGCGGCGCGTGGTGATGATGGTCGTTCCCGATCCGAGCGTCAACTGCCCCGCACCCGCTCCGGAACCCCGGCCATCCACGATCCCCGGCGCCGGGGGAGGAAGCGGCGGCGTCTGTTGTGCGCCAGGCGGGACTGTTGTCTGTCCGGATATTGGTGGTGCAGCCGGCGCAGCCGGAGCAGGCGGCGGCGTAGCCGTCGGAGGCCCCGACACCTGTTCCGCATTCGGTGCGGTTCCTGCAAATGCCTGGCCAGTTCGTGGCGCTTCGCTCGCTGGCGGTGCCTGTGCCTGTGCCGGGCCTGAGCTGGAGGGAGCTGCGGATGGGCCTGGCTGTGCCGGCGCTGTCTGAAGCGCGGAATTTGCCGGGACTGGCTGGGCTGCGGCCACCGGTACTCGGATCAGCACCATCACCACAAACCAAGCGGCCGGAATCAGGAGCAGCGAGGCCAGCGCGCGCCGGCGACCTTCAGCAAACGCGCTGCGGAACCGATGTTCGTTCAGGAGAGAATCGATCCGCCGCGAGAGGTTCCCTGCGCTCGCCATGGCCACGCCGGGCACGCGCTGCCGCGGCATGGCCGCAAATTCCAGCACGACCTGCGCGTACGCGGAGCTGCTCTGCGCAGCCTCCATCCCGGCGCGATCGCTGATTGCCTCGCCCAATTGCGCGAGTTTGCGCCGCAGCCACCAACCCAGCGGGCTGAACCAGAACGCCGCCGTATACAGGCCCGCCAGGAGCTGCAGCCAGAAGTCCATTTGCCGCACATGCGACCTCTCGTGGGCCAGCACCATCCGCAGTCGGCTTCGCTCCCATTGAGCGTAATCCGCCGGGAGCACAATCCCTGAGCCCACCGTCACCGGCGAGGCGATTCCTTTGCTCGACCGCACGTTGCCATCCGGCGCGACCAGAGGCGAGACAGGCTCTGCCGTCCCCCACAGCCGCAGCGCTGCAGCCAGGCCCAACAGCAGCCGCAGCAGCAGCGCTCCGGCGATGGCCAGATACGTCCACATCGCCAACTGCTCAATCGATGACCAGGTGAATTTCCGTGCTGGCGCAGGCGCGCTGTTTTCGGGATTGGCCATTTCCGACGGTTCCACTACGGGAAAGGCCGTTGTCTCCGCAGGCGTGGCGGCCGACGTGTCCGTGCGCATCGCCTCAGCCGGCGTGGGCGCTGATTTCTGGGTTGCGGCTTCTGCCGGCGCCTGCACTGATATGGTGGGCGCGCTCGCGGGAGGCGCAACTGGCCCGGTCATTCGGATGGGCAGCGCCCACGCCAGCTTTCCCTGGAGACTCGCCAGCAGCGGCCAGCGCATGAGCAGAGGCATCGCGATCGACGCCACGAGCACCAGGCTCCACGCCGCCTTGCGCGCGGGCACGTGCTTCACCCGCAGCAGGCTCAGACCCGCTCCCACGATCACCGCGAGGAGGAATCCCCGCAGCGCAGCTTCGATCATCAGGGTCGTCATGCTTTGCCTCCTTCCTGCTTTCTCGCCGCCGCAATGCGACGCGCCAGCCGCTCCAGCTCCGCGCGGCTCACCACCTTCGAATCCACCATGCCGACCAGGAGCTCCTCGACCGACCCCGCGCAGAACCAGTCCACGATGCGCTGCACGGCGCGACCTGCTACCCGCTGCCGCGACTCTGCCGGCCGGTAGATAAACGTCCGGTTGTCCAGGGAATGCTCCAGATAGCCCTTCTTCTCCAGCCGCCGCAGAACGGTGCGGATGGTCGAGTCCTTCAGCGGCCGCTCCATCTCCCCGCGCACCTGGTCGGCGGTGGCTTCGGCATTCCGCCACACAATGCGCAGGACATCTCGCTCCAGTTCGCCGAGTTCCGCGGGGTCATGATCTGTGTCTGTGTTACGCGCCATAGTGTTACCCACTGTAACAGATAAGACGGCGCGACTGTCAAGAAGGTGAGCACGAATATTTTCGGATGGTCAAAGTCAGGCTTCGAGATAGGGGGACCTGCGAAAAGTGTGCGGGGTATACCCTGTTCCGTTTCTCGAGAATCAGCAGGGGGGAGGCGATTTCAATGCGAGAACGGCTTTTACAGATAGTCATGGTGCTGGACGGCGTATTCTTTCTGGCCGCCCTTTACCCAATCGCAACCAACCTGTGGAACAAGGGAACCGCCGGCGAGACGATGATGCTCAGCATTTACTTTGCGATCGGGGTCTTCCTGCTGCTCGCCGTCCGCACGCCGTCAGAGCACCGAAGCCTGATTGCCTTCGCGGGATGCGCCAATGTCGCCCACGGGCTGGTGATGTCGCTGATGGCGATGGGATTGACCGCCGATCGCAGGGAACTGCTGTTGGCCTCCGCGCTTTGCCTGGTCGTGGGCGTTCCCCTGATTGTTCTTCTGCCTCGGCGGGTTTCCGGGGCCGCGAGACTGATCGAGTCGCAGGCATCGAGGCACGCACACGCCGGCTGAGTCCGCGCGGCGCAGCTACATCAGCCGCCGCCGCACCATGTCCAGGGCCTGCTGGCTGGCGTAGAAGCGGATCCCGGCACGGTCGCTCGGAAACCGCTTCTCCACCACTTCGGTGCCGTCGGCGTCGCTCACGGCCAGACAGACCAGGCCCACCGGCTTCTCCTCCGACCCGCCGCTCGGCCCGGCGATGCCGGTGACACCGAGACCCAGCGTCGCACCGCACCGCTCGCGGATGCCCTCCGCCAGCGCCTCAGCCACTTCCCGGCTCACCGCACCATGCTTTGCGATCAGCGCCGCGTCCACGCTGGCCAATTCCGTCTTCAGCCGATTGCTGTAGACCACTGCGCCGCCGACAAATGACCGTGAGCTGCCGCTGACGCTGGTCAGCCGCTCGGCGACCAGGCCGCCGGTGCAGCTCTCCGCCACGGCCAGCGTGGCTCCGCGCATTTCCAGGTAGTAGAGAACGATCTGCTCCAGCGTCTCGCCCTGCGACGAGTAAATGAAATCCTCCAGCTCCTCTTCGATTTTCCCTGCCAGATCGTCCACGCGCGCCTGCGCCACTTCGGCAAGCTGCTTCGTGCACTGCAGGCGCAGCTCGATGTCTCCCAGATGCGCCAGGATGGTGGTCTCCACGTCCTTGTACTGCGTGTAGAGGGGCGCAATCCGCGCATCCGCCGCCGACTCGCCGATCATCGCCGCCTTCAGCACGCGCGTTGCCATGCGGCGCTTCGGCAGGATCTCCGCGAGGCGCGGCAGGCACTGCGCCTCGAACATGGCCTTCATTTCATGCGGCGGACCGGGCAGCAGCAACGCCAGCTTGCGGTGCGCGCCGACGACGGTATCCAGCCACTGCCCCGGCGCCGAGCCCATGGCATTGGGCAGGATGGTCGCGCCCTCAATCACGTCGGCCTGCTTCTCGTTGTTGCGCGTGATGGTGAAGCGCCGCGCTGCCGCTCGCGAATACAGGTGCGCGATGATGTCGGGATCGCGCTTCACGGCCACGCCCAGTGCCGCAGCCGTCGCTTCCCGCGTCAGATCGTCTTCCGTGGGGCCGAGGCCGCCAGTGATCGCAACGATATCGACGCGGCCCAGCGCGTGACGCACGGCGTCGGTCAGTTGCTTCAGACGGTCGCCCGCAATCGTCTTGTAGGCAATGGTCACGCCCAGCTCGTTCAACTTTTCTGTGAGGTAAAGGGAGTTGGTGTCCTGGCGGTACGGCGTGAGCATTTCCGACCCAACGGCGATAATCTCCGCGTTCATCCGTCCCCTCGATCGGCGGACTCCGCCGGACACAGCGCTTCTCAGACCAGCCGCCAACCTTCCACGCCCAACGCCAAATGATAAAGCGCGGTGCTGGTGGCGAGCAGAGCGCCGGCGCCGAGCACAAAGCTGAAGCCCACCAGCCCGGTGCCCGCAACTGCCAGCGAAGCCTGGCCCTGGGGCGTAATCACCACCACGCCCCGCCGTCCGCGCAGCGAGGCCGCCACGTACACATTTCCCGCCACATCCACGGCCAGTCCCTGCGGCCGTCCCAGCCCACGGTGCAGCACGCCGATGTCGCCCTCGCGACTGATGGCGTAGACCGCGTCGTAGCTGGAGGTTGTCGGGCCGGTCACGTAGAGCGTGCCGTCCGGCCCAAAGGCCAGGTGATACGCCGCCACGCTCGGCTCCAGCGTCGCGAAGACGAAAATCTGACGGTCGGGCGCGATCTTGAAGATCGTCCCGCTGCGGTCGCCCACGTACAGGTTCTGCTCCGGATCGAAAGCCAGCCCGGTGGCCACGCCCATTCCTTCGGCGTACACGGTTGCGGCGCCGGATGGGGTTACGCGATACACCTTGCCCTCATGGCGCGACGAAACGTATATGTTTTCGTCGAAGTCGACCGCCAGGCCGGTGGCATTCATAATGCCGCGTACAAAGGGCCGCATTTCGCCGTCGCGCTCGATGCGGAAGACAGAGACCGGCGTCTCCTGGCCGCGCTGCCCGGAAAACGTAATGTAAATGTTGCCGGCGGAGTCCATTACCGGATTCGCGACAGCGTGAATCCCGGTGGCGACCAGACTGGCTACCTGCACATCGACGGCATTGCTCTGGGCGCCGTTCTGCAGGATGCGCAGCCGTCCGCTCTCCGCTTCCTCCGGTACGCGCAGCACCAACCGGTCGGCACGGCTGAGCAGCACGGGCGCGGCCAGATCGCCCAGCATAGCCACGGGCCGCCGCCACTCCACGCCGCCCCACGGCCTGGCCTCATCGCGCGAGGCCACCACGCCGCCCAGATTGGCGCCGCGAACCTCCACGTCTCCGCCCGGCAGCGCAGCCGTAGGCAAAAGCCGGTCGATTCTTGGCCCTGTGCTCGACTCGGATTTGAGTATGCGCACCATAACTCGCTACCAGCAGCTGGCAGCCAGCCGCCAGCAATTCAAGCTCATCCCCATCGTCTCACCAGCAGCATCACGCCCAGCGCATATGCGCCCGCTGCCAGGTCATCCAGCATAATCCCTGTCCCGCCGGGAAGTTTCTCCAGTTGCGGCGCCGGCCACGGCTTCACAATATCGAAGACCCGAAAGAGAACCAAAGCCGCAATCGCGTACCGCAAATCCAGAGGCGCAACCACCAGCGCCAGCCACTGCCCAGCCACTTCGTCGATGACCACGAAGCCCGGATCAGTGCGCCCGCACTCGCGTTCCACGCGCGTGGCTGCCGGAATCCCAATCAGCGTCACCAGGGCTGCGCCCGCTGCGGTTGTGGCCATAGCGTGTACGCCGGTAAGATGCGCCGCGCGCAGCCCGAAATACCAGATCACAGCAGCGGCCAGCGATCCCCAGGTACCCGGACCCGGCCGCAGCAGGCCCGCACCGAAAAACGTGGCCAGAACCCAGGCCCACCAGCTTTTCGGCGCTCGGCGCTCTCCGGACACTCCGGAAGATTCTTCCGTGGTCGGCGAACTACTGGTCATCGTCATTCCCGCTGCGCTTCACGTATCCAGCCAGGCCTTCCAGCACCTCCGGGTCAACCACTGGCGAGGAGATGCGGTACGCTCCGCTCGCCCACCTGCCCAAATCGATGGACCGGCAGCGGTCGCTGCAGAAGGGAAAATTCTCCCCCTTCTCGGTCACCACCGTGCGGCAGGCGGGGCAGCGCAAAATCCTCTGCTTCCGGCTCACAGCTCCGCTCCTGTCAGCTCCAGTTCCCCTGCCGGCGCCAGCTTCGATTCGTCCACAACCCGCGCCACCACATCGTAATCGTGCGCTTCGGTCACTTCACAGAGGTAGAGCCTTCCCGGCGTCAGCGCCTCAAACGGCCCAAAGTCGTTGAGGTACACGGTTCCGTCAATCTCCGGCGCGTGGTATTGCGAGCGCCCTTCCCACAGCAGCGGCGTCTCTTCGGATTCGCCCTCGACGAGCACGTCCAGCTCCCTGCCCACCATCTCCCGCTTCGTCTGCCGGCTGAGGCCCTTCTGCAGCTTCATGAGCGCACGGCGCCGCTGCTCAATTACGCGCTTCGGCACCTTCGTACCCAGCTCGAATGCTCGCGCGCCTTCCTCGTCCGAATATGCAAACACGCCCAGCCAGTCGAAGCGAGCCTCCGCGATAAAATCGCACAGCGCCTCAAAGTCGGCGTCGGTTTCGCCCGGGAAGCCCACAATAAAGGACGTGCGCAGGGCGATCCCGGGAACCGCCGCGCGTACCTTTTCGATCATCCTGAGGAAGATTTCCGCGCTGCCGCCGCGCTTCATCGCCTTCAGTACCGGAGCGGAGGCGTGCTGCAGCGGGACGTCGAGATACCTGCAGATGTTTTCGTGCCGGGCCATCGTCTCCAGCAGCTTGCCGGTAATGCGGTTCGGATACGCATACAGGAAGCGCAGCCACACAAGCCCCTCCATACGTGCCAGCCGGTCCAGCAGCGTGGCGAGTCCGTCCTTCAGCCCCAGATCCTCGCCGTAGCAGGTCGTGTCCTGGCCGATCAGCGTGATCTCCCGCACGCCTTCGGCCACGAGTTGCTCCGCTTCCGCCACGACTGACTCGAAACGCCGCGAGCGGAACTTCCCGCGCAGGTTGGGAATCACGCAGAAGCTGCAGGGATGGTCGCAGCCCTCCGCGATCTTGATGTACGCCGAGGCCGATTTTGTCGTGCGCAGCCGTGGCGTCGTGTGGTCGTAGAGATACTGGGGCAGCGCCGCCGCTGCTCCATCCCATGCCGTCCGCGAAAACCTCCCCTGCTCTTCGCGGCGGTCGCCTTCTGCCCGGAAGCTGGCTCCGGGCGCGGTCTTGTGAGTTCCTGCCCGCGATTCGCGTCCCGGGCGCACTTCGGCCGTGCCGCTGTGAGAGAGGATCGTGAAGGGAGAGACCGTTGGCTGGGCTGCGAGGGGTTGCAGTCCCGCAGCAGTGAGAATTTTTTCCAGCTCCCCGGTGCCCACCACCGCGTCGACTTCGGGAATATTCTTCTGAATCTCGTCGCGGTAGCGCTCGACGAGACATCCGGCCACGATCAGCTTCTTTGCCGTGCCGGCGGTCTTGTGCCTCGCCATCTCGAGGATCGCATCCACGCTCTCCTGCCTGGCCTTGTCGATAAAGGAGCAGGTGTTGACCACCAGGATTTCGGCCGAACCGGCGTCCGCCGTCATTTCGGCGCCGGCCCGGTCCAGCATCCCCATCATCACTTCGCTGTCCACGAGATTCTTGGGACATCCCAGCGACACGAAACCGACACGGGGCCGCGCCATCGCCTCGCCACCCGGAGCGGCGCCTTCTCTGTTCAAATCCGTCACTTCTCTATTTTACCGGGACAGTCCGGAGACCCGCGGACGCGCAGCTGCGAATCACGGCGTCCGTCGTGATGAGCTGCAGGTCTTCGGCAATCGCCTGCGCAATCCACATCCGATCGAAGGGATCGCGATGGACTGCCGGCAGCTCGAGAACACCTCCGACGGGTTCGGCGCGCAGGACCAAAGGAAGAGCCGCCAATTGCTCAAGTGCGTCAACTTGTCCGGGTCGACGTGCGCATCCCAACCCGGCGCAAAACGAATCGGACCCTCCATGCCGCCCAGTCGCGCGCGCCGGTTGGGCGCTGTTACAGGCGGTCCGATCTGCGCCACCGGTTTGCCGTGCCGGGTGATGACGATGATCGCGTCCCCCCGCCACCAGTTGCGCGGATCGCCGACGTCGAGGATCTCTTTCATGCTCTGCAACGGCACTTCCCAGCAGGAGACCACGCTGAGCACATTCGACCCCAACTAAATCGACCGCCGGAATCTACCCGGGAGCTGGTCAGAACTGACCAGCTCCGACAGAGCGACATTGGTGTCGCGGAGGTAGCCGCTCACACTTCTCCGCTCAGATTCAGCGGCCGAATCAGCCGTGAGAACCCATCCCTTGCCTCACCCGTATTCATATTTTCATGGTAGCCATGCTTTCTGGCTATTTTTCGCCGAGACTGCCACCATCCGGCGACACTGCCGAACTTGCGGCCTCTGTCGCGGGCAGCGCGCCGCCCGGCGCGTTCACCATTGCCCCCTTCGAAGAATGCTAAGATGGGCTGTGTGCCGGGTCCTGCGCGACGCAATCCCGCCAAACCCGCCAGGTCCGGAAGGAAGCAACGGTAACGGGCCAGTGCGTGCGCAGCAGGTTACCCGGTGCACTCAATCTCACCCTCCCGCTCCTTATCGGTAACCCCTGAAGCCTTCCCTTTCTGCGACAATACCGTTTGCATCCAGGAGACCCGGAGTGACCCCGTCCGTTCGCCCACGTGTGCCCGCCCGAGCCAAAATCAGCGCCCTCGGAACCTATACCCCCTCGCGCCTCCTCACCAACTCCGATCTGGAGAAAATGGTCGAAACCTCCGACGAGTGGATCCTGAGCCGTGTCGGTATCCGAGAGCGCCACATCGTCGAACCCGGACAGGCCACCAGCCATATGGCCGTGGAAGCAGCAAAGCGCTGCCTTGCCGCCCGCGGCATCGAAGCCTCCGAGGTTGAGGCCATCATCGTCGCCACCGTCACGCCGGACATGTTCTTCCCGGCGACCGCCTGTCTGGTTCAGGATCGGCTCAGCGCAAAAGGGGCGTGGGGATTCGATCTCTCGGGCGCCTGTTCCGGATTCGTTTACGCGCTCCAGGTGGGCTGCAAGCTGGTTGAAAGCGGCGCGCACACGAAGGTGCTGGTCATTGGCTCGGACACCATGTCGTCCATCATCGACTACACCGATCGCGCCACCTGTGTTCTTTTCGGCGATGGCGCCGGCGCGGTCCTCATCGAGCCTGCTCAGGACGGCGAGCTGGGCATGATCGACTACCACCACGAGATTGACGGTTCCGGCGGCTGCTCGCTCTATATGCCCGGCGGCGGCAGCCTGCATCCGTCCTCCCGCGAGACCGTGAACAAGAAGATGCACTACGTCCATCAGGACGGCCAGGCGGTCTACAAATTTGCCGTGCGCAAGATGGTCGAAGCGGCCGAAACGCTTCTCAATCGCAACGGCCTCACCGCTGGCGACCTGGCCTGCTTCGTGCCGCACCAGGCCAACCGCCGCATCATCACCGCCAGCGCTGAACGGCTCGGGCTGCGCGACGATCAGGTCATCCTCAACATCGACCGCTACGGGAACACCACCGCGGCCACCATTCCTCTGGCGACGGAAACCGCTATCCAGGAAGGCCGCCTGAAGAAAGGCGACCTGATGCTGATCGCCAGCGTCGGCGCCGGATTCACGGTTGGGGCAGCGCTCATTCGCTGGGAGATTTAACGCGGGTGCGGCTCGGGAACACCTGGACCTGGGGACCTTCGCACACGAACAGCGGCCTTTCGGGCGTGCCCCGGATGCCCGGCGCGTGCGCCCCGGAGCCTCGATCGTTGCTATACTCGATAAGAGATCGCCTCTCGTTCCGCCGAATTGATTGCCCCACGCCGGACCCGAAGCGCAGGATTCCTGACCAGCATGTCCATCCGCACCCGTCGCACCCTCTTCTCGCTGATCGTCTTCTTCACCCTCTGCGCTCTGGGCGGCATGATCCTCAGCCAGCAGGTCGGCGCGCAATCCGCCGCCGACGAGTCGAACTTCCGCGACAGCCTGAAGACCTTCAGCACAATTTACGCCATTGTGGCGAAAAACTACGCCGAACCGCTCACCGGCAACATGCCCAGCAAAGTCATCTTCGACGGCGCCATTCCGGAGATGCTGCACACGCTGGACCCGCACTCCAGCTTCTACGACCCCCAGGCCTATGCCCGCATGCAGGAAGAGCAGATCGGGCGGTACTACGGCGTGGGCATGCTGATCGTGCAGCAGGCGGACGGCCAGGTGGCGGTGGTTCACCCGATTGAGGGCGGTCCCGCTTTTCACGCCGGGGTTCATCCAGGTGACATCATCAGCTCGATCGACGGCAAGTCCACCAAAGGCATGACAACGGATCAGGTGGCCGCTCTGTTGAAAGGCGAGCGCGGCACTACGGTCACCGTGACGATGACGCGTGTCGGCGCGTCCGGCCCGCTTACGTTCCATCTCACGCGCGACGAGATTCCGAACAACAGCATCGACCTTGCCTACTACATTCGTCCGGGCATTGGGTACATTCACATCCTCCAGTTCACGGAGACCACCGGGCGCGAGTTCGACGACGCAATCGACAATTTCGGCCCCGGCCTGAAGGGACTGGTTCTCGATCTGCGCGGCAATCCCGGCGGTGTGCTGGTCGATGCGGTTCAGGTGTGCGATCGCCTGCTCAAGCGCGGGCAGATCATCGTCTCGCAGCGCGGCCGCGCGTATCCCGAACAGGTTTACCGCGCCACCCATGGCAACGGCGGGCAGGACTTCCCCATCGTGGTTCTCGTCAACCGAGGCACCGCTTCCGCGGCGGAGATCGTTTCCGGCGCACTCCAGGATCACGACCGCGCGCTCATCGCCGGCGAAACCACCTTCGGCAAGGGCCTGGTGCAGACCGTCTACAATCTGCCCGACAAAACCGGCCTGGCTCTGACCACCTACCACTACTACACGCCCAGCGGGCGCCTGATTCAGCGCAACTACAACGGCATCTCGCTGTACGACTACTACTACGACATCGATCAGCCGACGGACCTGAAAAACCGCGAAGTGAAGCTGACCGATTCCGGCCGCACGGTTTACGGCGGGGGCGGCATCACCCCGGACGTGCGCCTGCAGCCGCCCACCTCCACGCCGTTTCAGGACGCTCTCCTCGATCACGACGTGTTCCTGGGATTCACCGAGCACTACGTGGCCCATCACACCATCACGCGCGACTTCGAGGTGAATGACGCGGTGCTGGGCGACTTTAAGCAGTACCTCTCCACCCAGGACATCGACTATACGCCGCAGGCGTTCAGTCAGAACCTGGATTGGGTGAAGGTCTTCATCAAGTCCAGCCTCTTCGAGACCGAGTTTGGCTATACCGCGGGCCTGCGCGTGCGCGCGAACTGGGATCCGGAGATCCAGGAGGGCCTCGGGCTGCTGCCTCAGGCCGCTCAGCTCGAGCAGCGCGCACTGAAGGTCGATGCTGAGAAGGAAGCGGCGCTCGACAAAGGTCCGGGCCAGCAGTAATCTCTCAGGCTTGTCAGATTTGCATCGGCGGCGTCCTCAGGCGCCGCTATTCTGTCTGTGACGTCCTGGCTACTGGCCGCTGGCTGCTGTCATGATGACCTTCCGCTTCGCCGAGGATCCCGATCAGGAGGCCCTGATGGGCCTCATCAATCGCGCCTTCGCCGTGGAGAGCTTCTTCATTCGCGGCGATCGGGTCTCGCCACAGCGGCTCCGCGAGTACATGCAGACAGGCCGGTTTCTCCTGGCCGAGGAGAATGGCGCGCTGTTGGGGTGCGTCTACGTGGAACTGCATGGCGAAGCCGCTTACCTGGGTCTGCTCTCGGTCGATCCCGCCCGTCAGAAGGCCGGACTGGGGCGCCGGATGGTCGGCGCCGCGGAGGAATTCGCCCGCGAGACGGGTGCACGTCGCATGGAACTGACGGTCGTGAATCTCCGCACCGAGCTGCCGCCCTTTTACCAAAAACTCGGCTATGCATTAGCCGGCACTGAGCCAATTCGCGAGGAGATGCTGCCGCGCGTTAACCAGGCCTGCCACTTCATTCGCATGTCGAAGCCGCTCGGCGGCCGGCCGTCATGATTCTCCCGTCACCGGAACAGACCTGATTTCTCAGGCGGCTGTGTGTCAGGTCTTGACCGTACTCTGTGCTCGGATCGCTGATCGCTGTTTTCTCAGCGCCAGCAGCGGACGGGCTGCTAGGAGGATCCCCAGCACGATGGAAATGGTCAGCGGCGTCTTCACGCCGGTTTTCACGCCCCACCAGTAATGAATCGCCCCGGCGATTGCCGCCGCATAGGTCAGCTTGTGCAGCCGGTTCCAGTTCTTCCCACCCAGCTTGCGAATCGACCAGGAAGTCGAGGTCAGAGCCAGCGGGAGCAGCATGAGCCAGGCAGCCAGACCCGCGGTAATGAATCGCCGCTGGCTGATGTCGTCCACCATGGCCGACCAGCTAAACCCGGCGTACAGCCAAACATAGGTCATCAGGTGCAGGCAGGCGTAAAAGAAGGCATACAGCCCCAGCATCCGGCGGAAGCGCACCAGCCATGCCAGCTTCGGGATGAGTTTCCGCACCGGCGTAATGGCCAGCGTGATTACCAGGAGGCGCAGCGTGCCGTGGCCGGTGAAGAACGTTACGGTATGCGTCGGATCCGGCCCCAGCGCGATCGGATCCGACGTTGCGGAAAGATACAGCCGCCACAGCAGCCAGGCTATCGGCGCGAGGCAGGCCGCATGCGCCAGCACTTTCAGCACGACGATCCAGCGCTGCCTCACCCTTTCGCTTCTCCATACGCCGGTGAGATCATCGCCGGTTCCCGATTCTCCCGGGTTGCGGATTCCTGATCAGCAGCAGACCGTTTGCGGCTTTCCCGCAGTTATTCGCGAGTGCTGCCTCGCCGCCTCAATTCCGTCCAGCGTACGCCACAACGCGCGCGCTGCCTGGCGCATGCCATCCAGCGCTTCCGCACTGACGGCGTCGCATCGCTTTTTGATCGCCTGGTCGATCAAGTCGCGCCACACGTTCGCGGGATGCACTTCGGCTGTCCTGTGCAGGGCGGAATAGGCGCAGGTTGTGTCATGGGCGCCTTAGAACTTCCGCACCCCGCCTCTTTCTCCTCGGCAATGCGTGGAACCTGAGATTTGTAGGCATGGAACGCGCCCAGCTCCGTCGCCGGCATCGGGCCCCGCCCCAGATCCCGACGGGTGTCGACCAGTTCCCGCACCTCGGGCAAGGTTTCCTCAGCCGGCGCCGGTCCCCCCGGGTCGATCCCGGCTACGAATTGCCGCCACAGGTCGGCGTGCGGCCTTCCTTTCCCTTCCTGCTCCGCCGCATTGCGCAGAACCGCGCTGCGCATCCTGCCTTCCGGCAGCCAGCGGTGCAGAGCAGTCAGATAAGTGGGAACCGCGGCGACATGCTCCGGATACTGCCGTCCGTAAAATCCCAGCTCCGCCTGCATGAGTTTTCCGGCGGACCAGGCCTGGTAAGAGGGATGCTTCAGCAGATCGTACTGGCGGAGTTCCTCCGCCGCGCGTGTCCAGAATTCCTCGTGAGCCACCCTCGCCTCCAATTCGTTCCTGTCACGGCCTGGGCCCTGAGGGACCCCTGCCCTCAATAATCCCTCATCAGGTTCATTCCCTTATACAGGTACGCTACCTGATCGCCGTATCCGTTGAACATCAGCGTCGGCTGCAGTTGTCTCCAGATGGGCGCGCCGATCACGCGTTCCATTTTCTGGCTCCAGCGCGGATGGGCGCGGTTAGGATTCACATTTGAGTAGAACCCATACTCGGCAGGCGCCATGTCGTTCCAAGTGGTCTCCGGCTGATGTTTCACGAACTTGACCTTCACGATCGACTTCGCCGATTTGAACCCGTACTTCCACGGAATCACCACCCGTACCGGCGCTCCGTCCTGATTGGGCAGGGTCTGACCATAGAGGCCGAAGGCCAGCAGCGTCAGCGGATGCATCGCCTCATCCATCCGCAGCCCCTCCCTGTAGGGCCAGCTGATGCCCGCATTCCACGGCAGCAGCTCGTCCTTCGAGTCAGCCAGCGAGATGAACTGCACGAACTTCGCCGACGGCAGAGGCTGGCACTCATCGATCAGCTCCGACAGCGAATAGCCTATCCATGGAATCACCATGCTCCACGCTTCCACGCAGCGGAACCGGTACACCCGCTGCTCCATCGGGCGCAGCTTCAGCAGCGTGTCGATATCGAAGGTCTGTTCCTTTTTTACCTCGCCTTCGATCTTCACCGACCACGGCCGCGTTTTCAGGCGCCACGCGTTTGCCGCGGGATCGCCCTTCTGCACGCCGAACTCGTAGAAATTGTTGTAGTGGGTGATGTCGTAGAACGGCGTCAGCCTCAACCCCGGCGTCGAGTACTTGCTGGGTACCGTGGCCAGCGTCTCGGCCGCCTCCACGCCCCGAGGATGCAGCAGCCGCCGGCCCTCGCCGGCGAAAGCCACTGCTCCGAAGGCTGCCGCCCCGGCCATGAAACGGCGCCGGTTCATATAGACCTCTTCCGGCGTGATCTCCGAAACGGGAATATCGCCCGACTTTGACATCTGCATGGGAGTACACCCTCTGGCGGTTTGACGCTCTGCGCGACCGCCCGTCGCAATCTTTCCTGGATGGTCCGATTCTGGCTGGGAACCTGTTCTGGATTGTATGCTGGGCCGCCGTTCCCGGGCTCCCGCGCCGCATTTATACTGAAAGAAGGTTCCTGTGCCATGGGAAATCACGGACTTCGCCGGCCGGGTTGGTTCCGGCGAGAGCGTCACATACTGAAAAGGCTGTCAACCACCTCATGATTCGTCTCTTTCAAAAAGAATCCAAGGCCATGAAGGCCGTGTTTTGGATCATCATCGTTGGCGTCTGCGCCATGATGGTCATCTTCCTGGTGCCTGGTATCTTCAACGGCCAGATGTCCTCGAACTCGACCAACTACGCCACCATCCGCCGCGGCGGGATCTTCGGACGTTTTCTGCCTGCTCAGAATGAGGTTTCCCTCGCCGACGTGCAGGAAGTGGCAAAGCGCATCACACGTGGGCAGCAGGTTCCTCAGATGTTCATGGGATACGTCATGCAGGAGGCTGGCCAGTCCGTCATCCAGCGGGATGTCCTGCAGGATGAGGCGCGCCACCTCGGCATTACCGCCAGCAACAATGATGTGCGGCAGTTCCTGCACAGCGGCGAGTGGGGCGAAGTTCTCTTTCCCGACGGCCGCTTCATCGGCGACGCGCAGTATGCGCAGCTCATTGCGGACAATTTCAACATCACAACCGAGAAGTTCGAGAACGAAGTCCGCGATCAGATCGTTCAGGACCGGCTGCATGACCTGATCACGGCCGGCGTGACGGTCTCGCCCCAGGAAGTGCGTGACTCCTATCGCACCCAGGCGACGAAGATCAAGTTCCAGTACGCGGTGCTCACCGCCGATGCCCTGCGCAAGACCATCAACCCCGGCGACGCGGAGCTGGAGGACTTCTTTCAGCAGAACGCCAGCCGTTATCGCGACGCCGATCCGGAGACGCGCAGCCTGCAGTACGTGACGGTAACGGACAACAACCTGCCCGGCGGCAAGCCGCAGGTCACACAGGCGGAGATTCAGCAGTATTACAGCCAGAACGTCGAGCAGTACAAGGTGGACGCCGAGGTGAAGGTCCGCCACATCCTCATCTCCGTCGATCCCAACGCCGGCCCCGCCGCCGATGCGGCCGCGAAAGCCAGGGCGGAGGGCATCCTCGATCAGCTGCGCAAAGACCACGGCAAGAACTTTGCCGAGCTGGCGAAGAAGTACTCTGACGATCCGGGCAGCAAGGATCAGGGCGGCGAGCTGGGCTGGATCAAGCACGGGGTCACGGTCCCGCAGTTCGACGCAGTCGCCTTCGCGCAGAGGCCGGGGCAGATTTCCGGCCTCGTCCGCACCCAGTACGGCTACCACATCATCCAGACCGAAGCGGTGCAGCCGGCGCATATCAAGCCGCTCGACGAGGTGAAGGCCTCCATCGTCGATGTGCTCACCAAACAAAAAGAAGGACAGGCGGTGCAGGTGTTTGCGCAGCAACTGACCGGCGATGCGCAGAAATCCGGCCTCGCGCAGGCGGCAGCGGCGCATCATCTTCCGGTCATCAGGACGGGACTGATACCTCGCAATGCCAACCTGCCCGGCATGACCGACAGCTCGCAGCTTCTGACGGCGGCATTCGACTCCCGGAAGGGAGCGCCACCCGAGACAGCCTCGATTGGCGACGGCAATTACGCTGTTTTCCAGATCACGGCCGTCGAGCCGGCGCACACGCCCACCTTCGCGGAATACAAATCTCATGTGCTCGAGGATTTCCGCGATCAGCAGGTGGTAAGCCTCCTGGCTAAGAAGACCGAGGAGCTTGCCGACCGCGCTCAGGCCGAAAACGACCTGGCGAAGGCAGCTAAAGAGGTCGGCGCCACAATCATGACCAGCGATCTGGTAGGGCGCGATCAGCAGGTGCCCGACATCGGCGACCTCTCCACCGCAGCGCCGTCGTTGTTCGATCTCAGTGTCGGCCAGATCAGCTCCGCCATTAAAACCCAGACCACCGGCGTGGTGGCGAAGATCCTGGACAAACAGGAGCCTACGCCACAGGACATCGCCAGCCACTTTGACGCCACCCGCGAGCAGCTCCTCGCTCAGAATCGGGACCAGTACTTCGAGGTTTTTGCCAGCGATCTCATCAATCGCTATATGAAGGCCGGCCGCATCCTCGTTAACCGCAAACTTGAGCAGCAGATGCCGCTGAACGGAACATAGCCGCCGTCGCTTTTTTGGGCAGGTTGGGGCAACAAGCAACCGGGCTCGCCCTCCTCGAATCTGTTCGAGAGCGCGGGCCTTTTCTTTCAACTCATGGAACCGTCCGATGCCATTTGAGCGCTCTTCGGGTCTGCTCCTGCACGTCTCGTCCCTGCCTTCCTACGGCGGCATCGGCGATCTGGGACCCGCCGCGTTTGCCTTTGCCGATTTTCTGGCTGCCGCCAAACAACGTCTCTGGCAGGTGCTTCCTCTCGGTCCTACCGGTTTCGGCAACTCGCCCTACGCCGCGCAGTCAGCCTTCGCCGGCAATCCCCTGCTTATATCGCTCGAATACCTTTCAGACCGCGGCTGGATCGCGGGCGAGCGAATCGCCCATCTGCCCGGCCGGTCCGGCGCAGTGGACTTCGACAAAGTCGTCGCGCAAAAGCTCCCACTGGTGGAAGAAGCCGCGCGCAACTTCATTCATCGCCATTCGGACGAAGACTGGTCCCGTTTCCAGGGTTATTGCCGCGAAAATGGCTCCTGGCTCAACGACTGGGCGCTTTACTCCGTCCTTCGCCGCAGGTTCAGCTCCGCCGCATGGAGCCAGTGGCCGGATGAGGTGAAGTTCCGCCGTCGCGTGGCGCTCGATCGCTTGCGTGCCGAGGGGGCCGAGGAGCTGGCGGTTGCCCGCGTCATCCAGTTTGCCTTTGACGAGCAGTGGCGCGCTCTCCGCGAATACTGTGCCGCGCGCGATATCCGCTTCATCGGCGATGTCGCCATCTTCGTCAACTACGACAGCGCCGATGTCTGGACCCATCCCGAGCTTTTCGAGCTGCATCCGGACCTTTCGCCCATTCGCGTCGCCGGCGTGCCTCCCGATTACTTTTCCGAAACCGGCCAGCGCTGGGGCAATCCTCTCTATCGCTGGGACGTCCTGCGGCAGAATGGCTTCGCCTGGTGGGTCGATCGCACCCGCCGCGCGCATTCTCTCTACGACCTCATCCGCCTCGATCACTTCCGCGGCTTCGAGGCCTACTGGTCGATCCCCGCTCAGGACAAAACCGCGGTCAACGGCGAGTGGGTCAAGGCTCCCGGCGCCGAGCTTTTCCGGCGCCTGCACGAGCAGCTTGGCGAGCTGCCCTTCATCGCCGAAGATTTGGGGCTGATCACGAAGGAAGTCGACGCGCTGCGCGAGCAGTTCAGCTTCCCCGGCATGCGCGTCCTCCAGTTCGGCTTCTCCACGCGGGGCGCGCATTTGCACCTGCCGCACCGCTGGGTTCCCAACACCGTGGCCTACACCGGCACGCACGACAACGACACCACCCGCGGCTGGTGGGAAACCGGGGCCACGCTCGTGGAGAAGGCCGCCGTGGAAGCCTACATTCAGCCCGACGCCAATCAGAGCGTCGTGTGGCCCCTCATCCGCACCGCTGCCCGCTCGGTCGCGGACATCTGCCTCTTTCCGGTCCAGGACATTCTCGATCTCGGTTCCGACGCACGCATGAATGTGCCATCACGTTCCCAGGGAAACTGGAGCTGGCGCTGCCCGGAAAACGCTCTCACCCCGGAGCTGGCCGCGAAGCTCGCGGCGCTGACCGAGATCACAGACCGCGACAAGGCGGAGCGCGAAGCTATGCCGTAAACCGTGTCCCGTGTGGTTGCTGTCTGAGTCAATCGCGCGCCAGCAGCCCCACCGGAAACTCCGCGAAGACATCCGCGAGCCGCAGCCTTCCCCGCCGGCTGATGCGCACTCGCTCGCCGGTCAGGATGTTTTCCATCTCGGCGCCGGCCATCTCGGGCGCAAGCAGTTCCGCGCGTCCCCAGGCGCTTCCAGAGGGGAGTTTAGCGCGTCCGCCCATCAGCGTCCACGCGAAGCGCGGCACCGCGGCAAGGACTCTGCGCCCCCGGCTGAAGGCAAGGACATGCGGCGCGTGACTTTCGGTGACCGTCGCCGGCACATATTCTCCGCGCCGAAAAACTTCCGGCATTCGATTTCGGAGCTGAAGCGCCTGATGCGTCGTCCACAGCTTCACTCGACCGTCTTCCAGCCGTCGCAGCACCTCGCGGCACACGGCCACTCGTCCGCGGCTCAGCGCCGTTTCCTCGAGTTCGCGCAGCGCCGTCCTTCGCAGCTCGTAATCCACCGGCCGGCGGTTATCCGGATCCACGAGGCTCAAATCCCACATTTCGGTGCCCTGGTAGAAGTCCGGCACTCCCGGCGACGCGACCTTCAGCACCACCTGCGCCAGGGAGTTCACAGCGCCAAACAATCTCAGCGAAGGCAACAACTCGCGCAGAGTCTGCACGAACCGCGGCTCCCGTCCCTGTTCATCCGGCATGGTGATTCTGCGGATGAACCCATACACTGCTTCCAGATAAGCCGGGTTGGGATTGGTCCAGCTCAGATTCACTTTCGCTTCGCTCAGCGCCTTCGTCATGTATTGCCCGATGCGGGCAGCGAATTCCTCGCGTTCCTTCATCGATTCGATCATCCAGGGCCATGCTCCCGCCAGCGTCTGATACAGGAAGTACTCTTCGTTCGGGTCGGGCGCGGTTCGTCCGTCCTCCAGCGTGCGTTTGTGCCGCGCATTTATGCGCACCCACCTCCGCACATACGAGGGCCAGATATGTGTCATCTCGGAGAGCACATTCAGCCGGCTGCGCACGTCTTCGCTGCGCTTCGTATCGTGCGTCGAGGTGGCCAGCATCGCGTCCGGCGACCTCCGCAAACGCTCCTGGTTGCAGCCATGGAACTCGTGCGGCTCGATCCCGAAGGCCTCGATGGAGCTGCCCACGTCGTTCGAGGAGACGAAGCGGTTGTAGACGTAGAACGCCGTATCCTCCACGCCCCTGGCCATCACAGGGCCGGTCAGTTGCTGGAACTTCAGGGCGAAGTACAGCTCTCGCTTGTCGATTTCCCCGTTTCGCCTCTCGTGCAGCAGCAGTGTGTTCTCCAGAAAGTCGAAGACGGAGGTCTCCATATTGAGGCTGCGCTGTTTCGCCCGCGCGATCGCGCGCCGGATGAACGTCCGGTCGCGTTCCGTGTATTCCCCGCTCTCATCGATATACGTGCGGTACACGGGAAAGCACGCGATGGTCTCGCGAATCGCCGCCTCCAGAAGATCCTCTGTGAAGTCCCGCGCCCTGCGGTTCGCGGAGGCCAGCCGGCTCAGCAGGTTCGTGAGCACGTACACTTCGCTCGACAGCGAGCTGCGCATTACATTCAGTTTCGACTGGTAAACAATCGTCGCCGGGTCGGCCGACGCGCCGGTCAGCTGCTCGTAGAAATCTGTAAATCGCTTCCGGTTCTTCCCCTGCAGGAAGACCTGGTTGGCGCTGTACACAAAGTCGTAGCCCGAGGTTCCTCGCACCGGCCAGTCGCGGGGCAGCGTTTCCTTCGGCTCCAGAATCTTTTCGACCACGACGTACAGCGGCCCGGACCAGTCGCTCCAGTCATGGTTGCGCATCGCTCCGCCCACGGCTGGTTCGATCCCGTCCGGTCCGGGCGCTCCTCTCGCTGTCGCGCCACAGCACTGGCTTGCCACGTAGAGCGCCTGCAGCCGGCCCAGGTATTCGCGCGGGTTGAACAGCCCATCGCAGTGGTCCACGCGCAGCCCCGTCACTTCCCCGCGCGCCAGCAGCCGGCGGATCAGGCAATGGGTCGCCGCGAAGACCTCGGCGTTTTCCATGCGCAGGCCCACAAGGTCGTTGATGTCGAAAAAGCGCCGGTAATTGATCTCCTCGCCCGAAACTCGCCAGTAGGCCAGGCGCCACGGCTGCTGCTCCAGCAGATCGTGCAGCCGGTCGAAACTCTGTGGCTCTCCTGGCCGCCCGTTGGTGCGCTTCAGCACGCGTTGCAGCGCCGGCTGCATTTCCAGGCTCAGCAGCGCCTCGCGCAGCCGCGGTCGCAATTCCCTTAACTGTTGCCGCCGCTGCGCGGCCAGTGCAGCGTCCGTCGTCTCATGAGGCGGAATATGTGCGGAGTCGCGCAGCACGTCCCGGAACGCGGACGTTACTCCCAGTTCGTCCAGCTCGCTCTCGGGAAAAATCACGTGCAGCGTCCGCGATGCAATGGGAATCAGGTGATCGAAGTACTTCACCCGCAGCTGCCCGTCCACCAGCGCCACCTGAATGTGCCCGGCTTCCAGCTCCTCGCCGTACTGGGCGCCCAGAATCGGCAGCAGCAGCTTGTCCCGCATGCCGGGGTTCAGCGGATTCCAGTCGATGTCGAAGTAATCGGCGTATTCTGAGGCTCGCCCGTTCTCCAGCACATCCTGCCACCACACCGAGTCGTTGCCCACGCCCATGTGGTTCGGCACAATATCCAGCAGCAGCCCCATGCCCAGCGCGCCCAGCCGCCCCGCAAACCGCGCAAAGCCCTCTTCGCCGCCCAGTTCCGGATTCAGGTGATCGTGCCGCGTGACGTCGTAGCCGTGGAGGCTGCCAGGCCGCGCTTCGAAAACTGGCGACGCGTAGACATCCCCGATCCCCAGGGCCCGCAGGTATTCGAGCACCGCTTCTGCATCCGCGAAGGAGAATCCCTTGTGCAGTTGCAGCCTGTAGGTGGAGAGGGGCGCGCGCGCTTCACCGTGCGCCTGCCGCTCGATGCATTCCCCGACCAGGCCGGGCGCGCTGGTTTGTGTCGCCTGCACGGGCCGTTCGATGCGCAAAGAGGAGGTTCTGTTGGACTTCACGCGCCGCTGGCCAAAAAAAAGCAAAATTCCCGTCACAGAGAGGATTTTCCATCGGCTCGAACATCTCGCAAGTGCACGGGACTGGCCGCGCCTGAACGATCCGCTTTCAGCTACACAAAGTGATCGCCGTCCGCAGCAGCGTGCGCCTGGCGCTCTCGGCCGCGCAGCACATCCAGCCCGGCGCGAATGCCACTGAGCAGCGCACTGATTTGCCGTACGGGCCCGTTCACTGTGCGCTGTACGGCCGCCGTGGCATCGGCGAAGGTATTCAGCGTCCCGGTAATCATCTCGTCCACGCGTTCCGCCTGCGCTTCGGTTCTCCTCAGCACGATGTCCAGGGTATCGTTCACATGGTCCGCCTGCGTGCGGAGCGTTTCGCTGGCGGCGGCCACGTTGTCGGCGGCTGCCTTCAGCTGAGGAGAAACCGAATCGAGCAGGTTTTTCGCCGTGGTCAGCGCGGGAATCGCCTGCTCCTCCGCCATAGCCGCGATCTTCTCTATGCGCTTCAGCGATGCTTTCATCGCGATCAGTATGCCCAGCAGCAAGCCCGCCTGGATGAGCACGGCTACCGCTACCAGCGCGGTAAACAAAATGTAGACCCACGATACCTGCATCGCCCGCTCCCCCTCCGCGACGGACCGCATTTCCGGCCGCGCGCGAATCCCCGGGTCCCAAGATTATGCCGATTCCGCCTTGTTCTCCTCGGCGGAGCCCTGATAGGCCTTCCGCCCCGCGTCCACAGCGGCAGAAACCTTACCCGTCTGTTCATTCACGAACTGGCGGCCCTGGCTCACGAACTCGTCCCACTGCGCGCGCCCGCGTTCCATATACTCCTTGCCCCGATCCACGTATTCGGAGGCCTGGCTCCGGCCGCGGTCCACCAGATCGTTCATCTGATCCGCAGCCTCGCGACTGCGCTGCTTCAGGTACTCTGTGCCCTCGCGCGCCCCGCTGATCAGGGTCTCCCGGGTTTCCCGGCCCGTCCTGGGCGCATAGAGCACGCCGATCAGGGCGCCCAGGCCCAGACCCGCGAGAAACCAGCTGAATCCGTTCGACTGCTTCTCTTCCGACATAGCGTTATCTCCTTCAGAGAGTTTGGGTTCTCTGGACTCTGTATGGTACCGGGAACCATCTGCCTGCGCAAATCGCTCCCCATCGTGGTGCAAAGCTGTGCTCGCTTCCGCATCGGCGGCAAATGGACGCGACCATCTCCGTCTCTGGTTCAGATGCCCCTGAATTTCGTCCTGCTGTCCAGGACGCGGAGCCACGGAAGTGAGCCGCGGCGATCTCGGTGCAGTCGCTCCCAGCACCATCGCGGTCAGTTTCCGAGGTCCACCAGCTCGACGTCGTCGATCGCGCGCCCCAGGAACCGGCTTCCCAGAGTGCGAAACTTCACCACCGAGTCCGTCGCAAAGAAACGCGCCGGACGTGCGCCATTCACCGCGCCGCGCAGTATGCCAAGTCGCCGTTCCACCTGAGCGGCCGTGACTGCGGCTGAGTCAATCACCTGCAGCGTTTCCGGCACCGCCCGTTCAATCTGCGTTCGCAACAACGGGTAGTGCGTGCATCCCAGCACCAGCGTATCGGGATGCAGCTCCGCTGCCCGCGCCTGTTCCATCAGTTCCGCCAGATAGATCCGCAGCACCTCGCTGGTCACCGGATGCTCGATCCATCCCTCCTCCACCAGCGGCACCAGCAGCGGGCACGCTTTCTCAATGGTCCGCAGTCCGCGCACGGCACACGCCGCCGCATACGCGTGACTCTCTACGGTGGCCGCGGTGGCCATCACCATCACATCGCGCGTGTCGGAGCTGACCTGCGCGGCATTCGCTCCTGTCTCCACCACTCCCAGCACGGGAACCGATGCCGCGTCCCGAATGGCGTCCAGCGCCAGCGCGCTGGCCGTATTGCAGGCGATGACAAGAAACTCCGCGCCCTCGCCCACCAGAAATCTCGCGCTCGAGGCAGCGTACCGCGCCACCGTGGTCCGCGATTTGGCTCCATACGGCAGCCTCGCCGTGTCTCCCAGATACAGATAGTCCACTTCCGGGATTCGATCCATCAGCGCGCGCAGCACCGTGAGTCCGCCGACTCCGGAGTCAAATACCCCGATCTTCACTGCGCTCCCTCGGCCGCTTCAGGGTTTGGTGTGGGATTCGCCTCGGATGCGAGATACGTCCGCGTCAGATCCGCGTGTCCCGCCAGCGTTTCGCGTGGCTGGCCATCGACCAGAAAATGCACCTCGGTGATGGCCGGCAGATTCGCATGCAGCGTCGCCATCATCGCAAGCAGCGTCAGCGTCTCCGGCTCAATCCCCGAGGGCTGCTCCGCAGCCAGCGCAGCAGTCAAATCGACCACGGCCAGTTGCCCGGAATTGCCGGTCGCGCCTGCCGCCTTCGGCACCGGCATCAGATATACCTCGTTCACGCCGTTCGCCACATCGATCGGGTGCGTCGATCCGGGCGCGTGAAACGCCGCGACAAGATTGGTCAGCAACTCCTGTGCCTCGGCGCTCTCGCCCTGCGGCAGCGCCAGATTTTCATGCACGGCCACCAGAGAGTCGTCGAGGTCGTTCGGCACGTACAGCGTTACTTCGGTGGGAGGAACTCCGCCCGGGATTTCCATAGCCGGAGCGCCCGCTGCCTGCTCCTGCAGCCGGTCCTGCGCGCGATTTCGCAGCCGGATCAGCACCGCCGCCATCGCGACGCATGCCAGCAGCAGCACCCCGAACAGGACTTTATGCGCGCGAGAGATCATCGCCCACCGGTTATCCTCTCACCGTTCCGTCTGGTCGGTCCGCCAGGAGCCGATCGCCACCGCCATCGCGCCTTCCACCGTCTTCTGGTAAAGCTCGTTTGTAATGGTGCGGCCTTTTGTCGCGTTTCCCGGCGCCAGAGGCGCTAATTCGACGGCCACTGTCGGACAGGCCATGTTATCCATCGGCGCCACCGATGCGCGCCCCATGGTCACGGGAATCTCCGCGTGCACGAGCGCCGCGTCGAGCTCGGATTCCAGCTTCAGGCTCTCAGTTACGAATTCCGCCTGCGCTGATCCCCATGGCAGCACTTCGGCCCTGGGAACGGGACTGAGCGATGACGTAAACAGGTGCACGCCGCTTCCCGTCGCCGTCGCATGAAGGACCAGACAAGCCGCCGCCTGCGCATGGTTGGCGATTTCTGCCCGATTCAGCGTGGGCAGATCCACGTCGATGTTGCGCGTCATCGTCACGGCGATTCCCTGCTCTCTCAGCATCGCCTTCAGCTGCTCGGCCAGGGCCAGAGTCAGATTTTTCTCGAGCACGCCCTTGCCCAGCCGCGCCCCATCGTCGCTGCCGCCGTGGGCCGCATCGAGTACCACCACGAAGCGCTTTGCTGCAGGGGACGGAGTCGATGGTGTCAGGGGGGAGGGCGCCCGGGGAGGCTGCGGTGGAGCCGGCCGCGCAATCTGCCCGAAGCCGGACGTCAGCCCTGCGATCGCCAGCGCCAGCCCCGCCTCAGTCCAGCGCATAAATGGCCAGACCGCTCAACAGCTTTGGATAAAAATCCGTGGATTTCTGCGGCATCACTTCGCCCGCAAACGACACTTCGCGCAGCTGATCCAGAGTTACCGGTTTCATCAGGAAACTGACGTTCGCCTCGCCCCGCGCCACCTGGTCCGCCGCTTCCGCCGCGTCTCGCAGATACCGCAGGTGCGTCTGCTCCCGGATCGCGTCCGGCGAAATCTCCAGCAGTTTCTCCAGCACCAGGGTATGAAGCTGCACCACGTCCAGTTGACGCTGCCTTGCTGGAATCCGCTGGAGCTCTTTGGCCACTGCCGCGGGCTTCGCGGTGAGGAAGTACCACCCCTGCGTCGTCACCGCCGCAAAGGCCGCTCCGGCCGTCTTCTCCAGTCGTGCCGTGGCCGCCACCGCATCCCCCTCCGGAAGCTCTTCAATATCGAAATACGTACGGGCGGCTCCCAGCAGCCGCGCCGGCGCGAACCCTGCCAGCCCGAACACCACCCGATGCGTCGGCAGGATCACCAGTCCTTCCGCATCCATGTTCACGAAGGTCATCATCGCCGCCGCTTCCGGATACCCCGGTTGCTGCAATCCCCCGCTCATCCGCTCGCTGCTTTCCGGCGCCTTGCCCGGCGCGCGCTCCTGTGCATAGTGCAGGGCCGTCTCATAGCGATGGTGCCCGTCCGCAATGATCAGCTTCTTGTCTTCCAGCAGCGTCGTCAGCAGGTTGATTTTCGCCGGATCGGCCACCTTCCACACCCGGTGCATCACCGCAAATTCGTCGGTCACTTCGATCTCAGGCAGCGACGCAGCTCCGTCCCCGAACAGCAATTGCTCCGCTGTCCGTGCCGGGTCCGAATACAGCATAAAAATCTGCCCGAAGTGAGCGCGGGTCGCCCGCAGTAGGTTCAGCCGGTCGGATTTCGGCTTCGACAGCGTTTGTTCGTGCCGGAAAACCACCCCCTGGTGGTAGTCGCAAAGCTCGCCCAGGGCAACAAACCCGCGACGCTCCTTCACCACCCCCGGCTGCCCGGGCACGGCAAAACGCTGCGAATAACTGAAAACGCAGGGTTCCCGCTCCTGCGCCAGGATCCCGCTGGCCCGCCATGCCGCAAAATCCCGCGCGGCGTTGACGTAAACCGCCCCCTCCCCGTCGAACAATTCAGGAAGCCGCAGGATGACCCGCGCGAGGTTATACGGGCTGCGCTGGTAGTAGGCCTGCTGCATGGCCGGCGTGATCTTGTCGTAGGGCTGCGTGACCACATCCCCCGCTGAGACCTGGGCCAGGTTATACCGCAGCGCGCGAAAGGGATAGATGCGAGCCATGGGGCGTTTTCCCGATTTTATCCCAGCCCTGAGCTGCCCTGCGGCTTCCCGCATCGTACCAACTGGGCCCGGAGCGAGAGCTGTGGCGGCAGCCCATCTTCATCCCCCACGCCCCCTCTCCGGGATTGCCTGTTGCATATCTCTCTCCGTCGTGTCAGGATTTTTCCAAAGATGAGGTCCGGCCATGGTTTCCCCCTCAGGGTCCCCACAGGCTGCCGCGGCATCCATTAAGTCTTCGGCGCGAGGCATCTACCCATTTTCCGCCTGGATCCTTGCCCTGCTGGCCCTCCTTGCGCTTCCCCTGCTTCTGCCGCGCACGGCCCTGGCTCAGGACGATCCTCTCAATCAGGTACACATCAACACGCCTCTGCCCCTCAGCACCAAAGCCACCACGACCGTCCCGCTGACCCCCGGCGCCTCGCTGCGCAGCGGCATCATGTTCCAGATCAATACCAACCTCGTGCTGGTCCCGCTGACTGTCACTGATCCCATGGATCGCCTGGTCACCGGCCTCGAAAAGCAGAATTTCGAGATTTACGAAGATAATCATCCTCAGGTCATCCGCGCGTTTTCCTGCGACGACGCCCCCGTCTCCATCGGCATTATTCTGGATCTCAGCGGCAGCATGGCCGACAAAATCGTCCGTGCCCGCGGCGCTCTCCTCCAGTTCATGCAGACCTCTAATCCCGACGATGAGTTTTTTGTCATCGGTTTCAACGACCGGCCTTTTCTTCTCTCCGACTTCACTTCCGACATCAATAAGGTCGAGGCGAATCTCGTCAATCTGCACCCCGAGCGCCGCACCGCGCTGCTGGACGCCATCTACCTCGGTCTGCAGAAGATGAAGCAGGCGAAGTGGCCACGCAAGGCCCTACTCATCATCTCCGACGGGGGCGATAACAACAGCCGCTACACCGAGGGCGAAGTTCGCTCCGCGGTCCGCGAGTCCGACGTGCAGATTTACGCACTCGGCATCTTCGACGCCGAGGCTCCCACCATCGAGGAACAGAATGGGCCCCTGCTCCTCAATGCCATCACGACCGACTCCGGCGGGCGACTCTTCCGCGTCGACGATTTGTCGGAAATGGGCGACATCGCCACCCGCATCAGCGCCGAGCTCCGCGACGAGTACGTCCTTGGCTACAGCACCAACGATATGAAGATGGATGGGAAGTGGCGTAAAGTGAAAGTCAAGCTTCTGCCGCCGCCGGGCTTGCCTCCGCTCACGGTGCACGCTCGGACGGGATACTATGCGCCGTTGCAGTAATCTTCTTGCAATCCCTTTCCTGCTGGCCGCTTTCGCGTACGGACAGACGTCTCCCGCGCCGCCCGCCCCCGTCACCGCTCCGGTTCACGTCGCGCCCACGGTCAGCGAAACGCAGCCTCCGCTCGACGTGGACCGGGACCCCATTGTCTCGCCCGACCCGGCCGACAATCTTCCCGTCAGCCCGGCTCATCCCAACCCGGGCCAGGCCATTCATCGGAACCACGGTATCTACACGCTGCGGCGGAATGTCGACGAGGTGGTTCTCAACTGCACGGTCGTCGATAACCACGGGCACCTCGTGAACGACCTGACTCAGAACGACTTCCAGGTCTTCGAAAACAATGCGCCTCAGACCATCGTCTCGTTTCAACACTCCGATCTGCCCGTTTCCATCGGCATCCTCATCGACAACTCCGGGTCAATGCGCGATAAGCGTGCCGCCGTGGTGACCGCCGCTCTGGATCTGGTGCGCGCCTCCAACCCGGGCGACGAAGCCTTCATCGTCAATTTCTCCGACGAGGCCTTCCTGGATCAGGACTTTACCTCCAGCATCGCCAAACTCAGCCAGGGGCTCGCCCACATCCAGGCCGCCGGAGGTACCGCCCTCTACGACGCTGTGGTTGCGTCCGCGAACCATCTCGCCGAGGGCGCCCGGCATCCCAAGCAGGTGCTGCTGATCATCACGGACGGCGAAGATGACGCCTCCAGCCTCAACCTCGAGCAAACTATCCACCGCGTGCAGGATCTCCAGGGCCCTGTCGTCTATTCCATCGGACTGCTCTTCGGCAACGACAACACAGCCGGCGAAGTGCGCCGCGCCAGACGCGCTCTGGAGCTCCTGTCTGACGAAACTGGCGGCCTCGCTTTCTTTCCCCGCTCCCTGTCCGACGTGGATTCCGTCGCCGCCGAGGTGGCGCGCGATATCCGCAACCAGTACACCATCGGCTACCACTCCACTATCCCGATGAGCCTCGGTGGCTATCGCATTGTTCGTGTCGAAGCCCGCGCCCCGCATCACGGCAAGCTCTTCGTCCGCACCCGGGCCGGCTACTATCCAAAAGCGGAAAGCGCACCTGCGCAGAAAACGGCCGCGGTCAGCGCCGCTCAACGGGATATCGGCAACCCTGTCCAGTAGCGGCCGAGTCTCTCAGGTTACTTTCCTGCAGCCGACTGATTCCTGGCGAACCGCCTGAGCGCCAGCCGATTTAGCGCTCGCCCTTTGCCCGCGCACGCTACGCCAGAATACTGGCGTCCGCCTGCATCACCCGGTTCCGTCCCCGGTGTTTGGCCGCGTACATCGCGCGATCCGCGCAGCGCACCAAATCCTCGGCCACTTCGCTGTTCTGAGTCGAAAGCGCCAGCCCGATGGAAATCGTAACCTGCCGCAGCGGCTGCCCATGATAGCGCAGCGCCAGCCCTTCCACCTGCCTGCGCAGCAGTTCGGCTCGCTCCAGGGCGGAATTCTGTGTGATCTCCGGAAGGATGACCATAAACTCCTCTCCTCCGTAGCGGCAGACGATGTCCTCGCTTCGCACTCCGATTCGCAGACTTTCCGCCACCTCGCGCAACACCACGTCCCCGGCCTCATGCCCGAAGGTGTCGTTGAATTGCTTAAAGTGGTCGATGTCCACCATCATCAGCGCCAGGTCTTTCTGCTGCCGCGCCGCCCGGTGCAGCTCTCTCTCCAGCGCGACCTCCATGAAGCTGCGGTTGAATAATCCCGTCAATCCGTCCCGGATGGACTGCCGCTCCAGGCGCTCCCGCAGGCGCAGTCCGGCGATCGCCATAGCCGCCATCTCCGCCAGCGAGATCACCGATTCTTCCCGCGTCTCGGTCATGGCCGCCACCTGCGGCGACTCGCATTCGATGGTTACCGCCCCCAGCATCTCGCCATGCGCCACCACGGGCAGGCACAGATACCGCTCCGGAGGTGCTCCGAAAAAGTGCGTGCAGTGCACCTCCGAATGCTCCGGGCGCCGCCACCGCGCGCGCCCCATGCGCAGCGCGCAGCAGGACTCCGGCGCAAACCCCTCGAATACCGCTGAGCCCTGCACCAGCCCCCACGTGCCCACGCTTTCCATCTGATGCCGTGAGTTATTGATGATGCTCAGGCACCCTGACGTCCCCGGTATCAATTCCGCGAAGTACCGCACCGTGCAGTCTTCCGCCTGCTTCACATCCAGGCACAGCGAGACTTCGTCCCGGGCGTCGATCAGCAGCCGGGATTCGAAGGCCTGCTCTTCCAGCCGACCCACCGTGCTGCGCAGTTGCGCATTCGTCTGCGACAGGCGCTCCTCGAACTGCCCGCTCCGCATCGCATCCCGAATCAGGAATGCGAACAGCACCAGGATCAGGATCGCCCCGATCGCGATCACGACGGCCCGCCGCACCATTCCGTACACGTTTTCCCGGCGAGCCTCGGCTCCCCGCTCCTCCAGCAGTGTTCCCTCCTGGTCCTGCATGAGGGTCAGGATGCGCCGGCACGCCACCACATCGCCGGCCAGAGATATTCTGTGTGTCGTCAGGCCGTCCACGCCGCGCGCCAGTCTCGTCGTGGCCGCTTCCAGATGCTCTGCGTTCGCCTGCTGCTGTGCGTTGAACTGCACCAGCCTCTCCAGCTGCCTCACCAGGCTGCTCAGTGCGACCGAGGCCTCCTGTGCGGTGCGCTGATGTGCCGGGTTCCCGGTTTCGAGATACAGTTCCGCACTCAGCTCAACACGCTCCAATTGTTCTGAGCTGGTCACCAGGTTCAGCCGCGCTTCCTGCGTGCGGCTCACCATATACTGGGCGGCAATGGAATCCTGCGCATCCGCGTAGACCACCATGGCCACAATCGAGCCGAGGCAAATCGCGGTCGCGACAAAGACGATCAGCAGCCACACAATGCGGCGGCGACCCGGAAACGATTTGGCCCAGAAGAATGGCACGGTGCTGGCAGATATGGCAGAAGTTCAATTCAGAACAGACAGTTATCTGTTATTTTAATGAGCCCGTAACTACCCTGTCTACAACTTTGCGGGCGCACTTTACCGTGAAGAAACGGCTTCCCTCCGGCAGGCGTTTCCCTCCGGCGCTCCTGCTAAACTGGGGGGTCTTATGTCGAAAACCGGCGCGTCTGTTTCTCTGCGTGCCGCGCGCCCAGGCAGCGCTGCGGCGGATATCTCCGAGCTCATCGGCCATACTCCCACGCTCCGTCTCCGCCGCATCGTTTCGCCAGGCGCAGCGGAGCTCCACGCCAAGCTCGAGTTTCTGAACCCCGGCGGCAGCGTCAAGGACCGCGCGGCACTCGGTATGATCCTTGACGCCGAAAGCCGCGGCATTCTCCATCCCGGCTCCATCATTACCGAAGCGACCGCCGGCAATACGGGAGTCGGCCTCGCGCTCGTGGGGGTGAATCGGGGCTACCGCGTTGTCCTCTTCGTGCCCGAGGGTTACGCCGAAGAGAAATGCGAACTCATGCGTGGTTTCGGCGCGGAAGTTCACCGCACCCCCGAAGACGAAGGCATGTCCGGAGCCATTCGCCGCGCGCTCGCCCTCGCGAAATCCGACCCTGACGTCTGGGCCGCTCTTCAATTCGACAACCCCGCCAACCCGCAGTTCCACCATGACACGACGGCTGCCGAACTGTGGGAGCAACTGCAAGGACGCGTCGACGCCTTCGTCGCCGGCGTCGGCACCGGCGGCACGTTCTCTGGTATGGCTCGCTTCCTGAAGGAGCAGAACCCCCGCATCCTGACCGTCGCCGTGGAAACCCAGGGCTCCGTCCTCTGCGGCGGCGAGCCCGGCCCGCATAAGGTCGAAGGCATCGGCGTTTCCTTTGTGCCGAACACGTTCGACCGCTCCGTCGCCGACGAAATCGTCACCGTGACCGATGACGATGCCTTCGCGATGGTGCGCCGTCTCGCCGCGGAGGAAGGCCTGCTGGCCGGCTCCAGCTCCGGCGCGATGGTGCATGCCGCCGTTGAGATTGCCGGCCGCCTGGGCGCGGGCAGGCGCGTCGCCACGCTCATTCCTGACTCCGCCGAGCGCTACCTGAGCAAGAAAATCTTCCGGAACGGCGTATGACCGCGAGAACCATCTCCGCGCCTCCCGCTCTGATGGGGCAATGCCGGCAACCGCACGGCTGGCTGGGACGATGGTTTTTGCGCAACATGAACAAGCGCCACTCGCCGCTCACCGACTGGGGACTCTCCCACATTTCGATTCCGCCCGCCGGCACCCTCCTCGACATTGGTTGCGGCGGCGGCCGGACGATCCAAAAGCTGGCCGCGGCTGCGCCCGAAGGCAGGACCCGCGGCATCGATCATTCCGAAGCCAGCGTCCGCGCAACTTCCCGTCTGAACACCCTAGCGATTGCCCGTGGTCAGGTCGAAGTCCGCCAGGGGTCGGTCTCCGAACTTCCCTGGCCCGACGCGACCTTCAACGTCGCCACAGCCGTCGAAACGCACTTCTTCTGGCCCAACCTTCCTGGCGACGTCCGCGAAGTCTTCCGTGTCCTGAGGCCGGGTGGCCAATTCATCGTGATCGCGGAGGTCTACCGGGGTTCCGGCAAAGCCGCGGCTCAGATGCTCGAGAAGTATGGTCACCTGAGCGGGATGACGCTGCTCACGGCCGAGGGACACCGCAGCTTGCTGTCGGATGCCGGTTTCACGCAAGTCGAGGTTTTCGAGCGCCACGAAAAGGGCTGGATTTGCACGGTGGGAACCAAACCCGTCTGAACAACGCCCGCGCAACCGGCTGCTGACTGCTGACTACTAAAGTTTTAGTTGACAACCTTCCGGGCCGCGCGCATACTCCTAATCACTTAGGAGGTCAGAGTGCCCCGCACTTCGAAAAGCTCCGGCCTGACGGCACTCGAGCTTCGCATCATGCAGGTCATCTGGAATCGCGGCGCATCCACGGTCGGCGCCGTCCAGGCAGAGCTTCATCCGCCCCTCGCCTACACCACCGTGCAGACCATGCTCAACATCCTCGCCCGCAAGGGTAAGCTGAACCGCCGCCTGGAAGGCCGCGCCTACATTTACGCGGCGCGCGTCTCTCAGTCGCGCGCTCTCGGCCAGGGCGTTCGCGATCTCGTCGACCGCATGTTTGGCGGTTCCAGCGAAGCCCTGGTCATGAGCCTCCTGCGCAATCGCCAAATCGATCCGGAGAAGCTCGCAGAGCTCACCGCGCGCTTCTGCCAGCAGAGCGGAATGAATGCCGAGAGCGAGGAGGAAAAGCCGTGACCACCCTCGAACCCCGGATCCTTGCGTATCTCGCGAATTCCCTCTGGCAAATTCCGCTGGTTTTCCTTGCCGGATGGCTTGCCGCTCGCCTGGTGCGGCCCGCCGGTCCCGCCGCTGAGCATCGCGTCTGGATCGCTTTCCTGATCCTTCAGATCGCGGCTCCAGTTGCCTCGACGTTTTCCTGGCAGCCGCTCTGGATGCGCCTCGTTGCGCTCCTCACTGCGCCTGATACGGGTCCCGCGCATGTTTCCGTCTCCCTCGGTCCCGGCATTGCGTTCTCTCCAGCCCGGCTCTCCGTCTCCCTGCTCGCCCCCATCGCCGCCGCATACCTTCTGGTCTGCGCCTGGCTCGCCGCGCGCTTCCTCTGGCGCTGTGCCCATCTGCGCACGCTGCGCCGAAGTGTCTGTCCGCTCACCCTCCCTGCGGATGCCGCACAATTCCTCGCGCAATGTTCCCGCCGTTTTCATCTCTCCGGCGTTTCTCTGGCCTCCTCCTCGCGTATCGCCGGGCCCATCGCGCTGGGCTTTCGCCGTCCTCTGATTCTCTTTCCGGAGCAGGTGGCCGCCGGTCTGAATCGCGCTGAATTCGAAGCGGCGCTCGCCCATGAGCTCGCTCACCTTCGCCGCGGCGATTTTCTCAGGAATCTGCTCTGCGAGCTGATCGCGCTGCCGGCCGCCTGGCATCCGGCCGTCTGGCTCACCCGCCAGCACATCGCCGAAACTCGCGAACTGGCCTGCGACCGCATGGCCGCAGAAGTCGCCGGTTCCATGCCCTACGCGCAATCCCTCCTGCGCCTGGCTTCGCGGTTCATTCCTGGCGCACCCCTCCCCACCCCTCACGCCCTCGGCATTTTCGATACCGCTGCTTTCGAAAGGAGAATCATGAGACTCACCGAAACCCCTACGCCCATTGGCCGCACGCGCCGCCTCATGACACTGGCCGCCTGCGTTGCTCTCGGCCTTGCCACCTGTGGCTCGGCGCTCGCTCTCGGCCTGCATCCTGGCGCCAGTCCCGCAGCGGCCGCAGCACCGTCGAAAGCCGAACCGACGCCGGTGTCCTCCCGCGTCACGGCGGGCAACCGCATTGGCGGTCCCATGCCTGTCTACCCCGAGGCGGCGAAGAAGGCCCACATCCAGGGCGAAGTCATCCTCCAGGCCGTCATCAGCCGCAAGGGAAATGTCGAGCACGTCGATGTCGTCTCGGGTCCGCAGGAACTTCAGAAATCCGCCCTTGACGCCGTGCACACCTGGAAGTACAGGCCTTACCGCCTGAAAGGCAAACGGGTTGCCGTGACTACAACCATTCACGTCGTCTATACACTCGGGGGCTTTCCACCGCCTGGACTGCCTGGGAAATAACTTCCTCTCCCGGCCCGGCGGCTTTTCCGGCTGCCGGGCCTGATCTCGCCTCACTAAGTACTCCCCTCCCGGTTCTCTGCCCTGCACCCTGACCCCTGTTCCCTATACCCTGTCTTTAGCCATGAAATCGCACGCTTTCGCGACTCGCGCCATCCATGACGGCCAGGAGCCCGACGCCCGCACTGGCGCTGTCAACGTCCCCATCTATCTCACGTCCACCTATCAGCTGGAGGGCATCGAGCAGCACCGCGGCTGGGAATACTCCCGCGTCTCCAACCCCACGCGGGACGCTCTCGAAACCAGCCTCGCCTCGCTCGAAGGCGGTGCCTCTGGCCACGCCTTTTCCAGCGGCATGGCTGCGATCGCCGCGCTGGTCACTCTGCTCCACGCCGGCGAGCACGTCATCTGCGGCGACAACGTCTACGGCGGCACCACGCGTCTGTTTACGCAGGTGATCGTCCGTCACGGCATTGAGTTCAGCTTCGTCGATACCTCCGACGCCGAGAACGTTCGCCGCGCCATCCGCCCCAACACGAAGCTCGTCCATATTGAGACGCCCACCAACCCGCTCATGATCCTCACCGACATCCGCGCCGTCGGCGAGATCTGCCACCAGCATGGGATCCCCATGAGCGTGGACAACACGTTCATGTCGCCCTATTTCCAGCGCCCCATCGAGTTCGGCGCCGACATCGTGATGCACTCCACCACGAAGTTCCTCAACGGTCATTCCGACGGCCTTGGCGGCGTGCTTGTCACTACCCGCCCCGATCTGGCCGAAGACTTCCGCTTCGTCCAGAAGTGTACCGGAGGGATTCTTTCGCCCTTCGAGAGCTGGCTCATCCTGCGCGGCGTCAAGACGCTCGCGGTTCGCATGAGGCAGCACGACGAAAACGGGCGCCAGATCGCCGCGTATCTCGCGAAGCATCCGAAAGTCAGCCGAGTCTTCTATCCCGGCCTGCCTACCCATCCGCAGCACGAGCTGGCCAGGCGCCAGACCTCCGGCTTCGGCTCCATGATCTCGTTCGAATCCGGCTCCCGGGCCAATGCGGACAAGATCCTCCGCGCTGTCCGCCTCATCACCAACGGCGAATCGCTGGGCGGGGTAGAGTCCCTCATCTCGCACTCCGCCACCACCACTCACGCCGCCGTCCCTCAGGAGGAGCGCGAGCGTCTGGGCATTACCGAAGGCCTGGTCCGTATCTCCGTTGGAATCGAAGATATCGAGGATATTCTTGAAGACCTAAATCAGGCTCTGGCGCAGGTGTAGGCCGTTTGCGACGCATCTCCGCGCTGACGGGAAACGCAACCAGGGAAGCGTCCAAAGGCCTGGACTTTTTCACACCACCGATGTGGCGCAGGTTCTGCCGGTTCTGGTAGCCTGCGGCAACGGAGGTGTCACATGAACTGGAGTAAACGCACCTGGGTGTTTGTCATGAGCCTGGCGGTACTCGCCGGCGGCATGGCCGTTGCGCAGAACTGGCATCGTCACCCCAATCTCGCTGCAGCGGACCAGGCCACTCGGGAGGCGCTCCAGGCCCTGCATGCCGCCCAGCGCGCCAATCACTGGGACCTGGCTGGCCACGCCGCTCGCGCGGAGCAGTTGTTGCGGCAGGCGGACGGCGAAATCCGCGCCTCAGCGGTAGTCGCGGATCGCTAGATTCCGGAAACCTCCAAAACCAGCGCCTGAAGGGCCCCCGGCCCGTCAGACATCGCTCCCGTGTGGCCGCTTCGAGGCGGCAAAAAAAATGGGATGGAGGGGTCGGCAAGCCGCAAATGTCAGCGAATGGCGCGACTGCTCGATTCGATCAAAGCGAGCGTTTGCGTGGGACCTTCCTCTTCCTCACTGCGACGGTGAATGACCCTTCACCGCTTCGCCACGTCGCAGGATTGAAGGAACCGCCAGCGGGAACGGCCCACTTCCTGACCGGCCCGAAGGCGAGCGGGCCATTCGAGAGGACTGCGGCATCTTAAAGGTTCAGAACAAAAAGGGGGCCGTCGCCCCGCTCTGCTTAACCCGCTATCCTCCGGTGCGTTACTGATGTGGCCGCTGCTCCGCGCTCGGAGGCGGCACGCTCAGCACGCCAGGCTCCAGCGGCGTATCTTCCCGCAGCTCCGGCAGAGGCGCTACGAGCGCGATCTTCAGCACCTCGTCCATCGTGTCCACAAAGTGCAGCTTCATAGCCGTCTTCAGGTTCTCCGGAATGTCGGGAAGATCCTTTCGATTATCTTCCGGCAGAATCGCCTCGAAGATTCCCGCGCGATGCGCCGCCAGCAGCTTCTCCTTGAGGCCCCCGATGGCCAGCACCTTCCCGCGCAGCGTTACTTCGCCGGTCATGGCCAGATCACGGCGCACCGGGATCCGCGCCAGTGCGCTGGCCAGCGCCGTCGCCAGCGTGATGCCCGCCGACGGCCCATCCTTGGGAATCGCGCCTTCCGGCACGTGGATGTGAATGTCGACGTTGCGATAGAAATCCTTCGGCAGGCCGAGATGGTGTGAACGGCTCCGCACGTACGACAGCGCCGCCTGCGCCGACTCCTGCATCACGTCGCCCAGCTGCCCGGTCGTGGTCAGCTTGCCCTTCCCGTCGAGCACCTGCACTTCCGTCTGCAGGATGCTCCCGCCGACCTCCGTCCAGGCCAGACCGTTCACCAGCCCAATCTCGCTCTCTTCCTGCACCATTGAGTCGCGGAACTTCGGCACGCCCAGAAAGTCAGCGAGGTTCTCGGCCGTAATCGTTTCTTTGTGCTTCGCCCCGGCCTTGACGACGCGCCGCGCCACCTTGCGGCACACGTTGCCAATCTCGCGCTCCAGGTTGCGCACGCCGGCCTCGCGCGTATAGCTGCGGATCATTTCCGTCAGCGCCGCATCCGCGAAGATCACGTTCTTCTCGGTTAGCCCGGTGTTGTCGCGCTGCTTCTTCAGCAGATACTGCTTCGCGATCTCCAGCTTTTCCGCCTCGGTATACCCGTGCAGCCGCAGGATCTCCATGCGGTCCTGCAGCGCGGCCGGGATGGTGTGCAGCACGTTCGCGGTCGCCAGAAACAGCACCTGCGACAGATCGTATTCCACGTCGAGATAGTGATCCTGGAAGCTGTGGTTCTGTTCCGGATCGAGCACTTCCAGCAGCGCCGACGACGGATCGCCCCGGAAGTCTGCGGCCATCTTGTCCACTTCGTCCAGCATGAACACCGGATTCCGAGTCCCTGCCTTCTTCATCGACTGAAGGATCTGTCCCGGCAGCGCGCCGATATATGTCCGCCGATGCCCGCGAATCTCCGCCTCATCCCGCACCCCGCCCAGTGACATGCGCACGAACTTCCGTCCCGTCGCCTTCGCAATCGACATCCCCAGCGACGTCTTTCCCACGCCCGGAGGCCCCACAAAGCACAGGATCGACCCTTTCGGATTCTTGACGAGCTGACGGACGGCGAGGAACTCCAGAATCCGCTCCTTGATCTTCTCCAGGCCGTAGTGGTCCGCGTTCAGCACCTTCTCCGCGTGGTCGATGCTGCGCGTTTCCTTCGATTTCTTCTTCCACGGCACGGCCAGCAGCCAGTCCAGATAATTCCTGGACACGGTCGACTCGGCGGACATGGGCGGCATCGCTTCCAGCTTCTTCAGCTCCTGCGTCGCCTTTTCGAAGACATCCTTCGGCATGCCAGCCGTTTCGATCTTCTTCTTCAGTTCATCGAACTCGCTCTTTTCGCCGCGTCCCAGCTCCTTCTGGATCGCCTTGATCTTCTCGTTGAGGTAATACTCTTTCTGCGCCCGCTCCATCTGCCGCTTTACGCGCGACTGGATGCTGCGGTCCATGTTCAGCTTTTCGATCTCGATATCCAGCACATCGGCGATCTTCAGCAGGCGCTCCGGCAGATCGAACAGGTCCAGCAGTTCCTGCTTGTCCGGCACCTCCAGCTGCAGGTTCGCCGCTATGGTGTCGGCCAGCTTCCCCGGCTCGTCCGTCCGGATTGCCGAAGCCACCGTTTCCACGTTGAGCGACTGCTGCAGCTTCACGTATTGCTCGAACAGCGACGTCACCCGCTGCACCAGGGACTCGATCTGCGGCGTTATCTCCGTCAGCGGCTTCGCCATCTTCACCGTGGCGACAAAGAAGCCGTCGGCGTCGCTGATCTCGATGGCCCGCGCCCGCTCCATGCCTTCCACCAGCACCTTGATGTTGCCGTCGGGCATGCGCACGCTCTGCACGATGTTCCCCACCGTGCCCACCTGGAAAATCTCGTCCGGCCGCGGCTCATCCACGCGCGCGTCGTGCTGCGTGGCCAGGAAAATCTTCCGCTCGCCGTTCAGCGCTTCTTCCAGGGCTCGCACGCTCGACTCGCGGCCCACCACGAACGGCGTCATCATGTACGGGAAGATCACCATGTCCCGAATGGGCATCATGGGCAGTTTGCGGAGTTCGTTTCGTTCCCGGCTCTCTTTCGACGGCTGACTCACGGGATTCCTTTCCTGCGGCGGACGAGCTTCCGGCAGAGAAAATCGGTCGTACCCTTAAAAGCAGAGTAACCCATCTGCCATCGGACGGCGAGACGGGGGAGCACTTTTGTGTACCAGGTGGGCACTGATCGCCGGGGGTGTTCGCCGCCCCTCCCGCCCCTTCCCCTCCTCCCTCAATCCACGGACACGACAATCAGCGAGGCGTCGTCCGCAAACCGGCCCCCGCAAAACTGGCTCACTGCGGCCAGAATCTCCTGGGCCGGGGACTGGGTTTCGTGCGCACGCAGCTTTTCAACTTCCGCAATCAGCCGCCGATACCCAAATTCCTCGTGCCGGCGATTCTCCTCTTCCAGAATCCCGTCCGTCACCAGCAGCAGGCAGTCGCCTGAATGCAGCCGAATTTCCTGATTCTGATAGAGCCAGTGAGAAAAAATTCCCAGCACCCCGCTGAAGCTGGCTGGAAACTCGACCGCTCCGCTGGCGCGCACCAGCAGCGGCTGGCAGTGCCCGGCATTCTCGTAGAGCAACCGCCCCGAAGGGTCCAAAACCGCGTAGAACAGGGTGATGTACTTTGCGGGCGCAATCGCGCCGCTCAGCGCGCGGTTCACCTGCGTGCATAGCTCGGCCGGCGAAGCAGCCTCAGGCGCGAATCGCCGTACCGCCTCCCGCATCTGGCTGGCCAGCAGAGCCGCCTCCAGGCCTTTGCCGGAAACGTCGGCAACGCACAGCGCCATCGTATCGCCGCCGAGCGGAAACACGTCGAAATAATCCCCGCTGACCATCTCCGAGAGCTGCCACGCACAGTTGATCTGAAATCCCTGCATCTGTGGAATCTGGCGCGGCAGCAAACCTGCCTGGATCTCCCGCGCACGCTGGGCTTCGGCTTCATGCGCGCCTCGCCGGTCCCGTACCTCCCTCAGCAGCCGGTGCAGGATGCGTGAGCGGCTTTTTCTTTCGATGGTTTCCTCGGGCATGGTGCGAACAGAGTATCAAGCCGCGCCGCATCGCGCAGGAAAATCCCCGTTTCCTTCCAGACTGGAACCCTCCGGAAACAGAAGAGCGCACCCCATCGGGATGCGCTCCGCAAAAACGAGGACGGTCAGCCTACGAGGCCTTCTCTTCGCTGCCTTCCTTCGCTTCCTGTTCTGCCATGGCTTTCTGCATCTCCTCGCGCTTCTTCGCCCGCGCCTCAGCCCTTTTCTGGCGCTTCTCGTCCAGCACCTGCTCAGCGTCCACCAGCTCGATGTACACCTTCTCGGCGCCGTCGCCGCGCTGGTATCCCGCGCGCACAATGCGCAGATAGCCGCCGGCGCGCTCGCTGTACCGCGGCGCCACGGTCTCGAACAGCCGCGTGACCGCATCGCCGGTCTGCAGATAGGCCAGTGCCTGCCGCCGCGCGTGCAGGTCGCCCCGCTTGCCCAGCGTAATCAGTTTCTCCACGTGCGGACGCGCGGCCTTCGCCTTCGCCACAGTGGTCTGCACCCGGTCCTCCATCAAAATCGAGGTCACCAGATTGCGCAGCAGCGCCCGCCGATGGCTCGTGTTCCTTCCCAGTTTGTATCCTGCATTGCGATGACGCATGGCAATCTCTCTGTCTTTTCGCTTATCTTCGCAGGCCTCGGGAGCGGGTCAGATTTTTCTGTACCCTGACCCGTATCCCCGAAACCCCTGCCTTTAGAAATTTTCCGTTTCGGGCTGGAGTGGCAAATCCGAATCCAGTCCCTCTTCCTCGTCGTCGTCGAAGCGGCCGTAGCTGGCGGCAAGCTGTGCGGCAGGCAGCACCGAAGTGGGTCCCGGCACCGCGTTGCCCTGCTCGTCGATCCGCATGCCCAGCGACAGGCCCATCTGCGCAAGGATTTCCTTGATTTCGTTCAGCGACTTCCGCCCGAAATTCTTGGTCTTCAGCATCTCGGCTTCGGTCTTCTGCACCAGCTCGCCGATCGTCTGAATGTTCGCGTTCTTCAGGCAGTTGTAACTGCGCACGCTCAGCTCCAGCTCTTCGACCGAGCGGTTCAGGTTCTCGTTTTTCAGCTGGACCCGGCCCTCTTCCACATGGCCTTCTGCTTCGATCTCTTCCTCGAAGTTGATGAAGATGCTCATGTGGTCCTTCAGCAGCTTCGCCGCCAGGCCGACCGCGTCCGCAGGCAGCACGGAACCATTCGTCCACACTTCCAGGGTCAGCTTGTCGTAGTCGGTGATCTGCCCCAGACGCGCGGCGTCCACGGTGAAGTTGACCTTGCGCACCGGGGAGTGCACGGAATCCACCGGAATGAACCCGATGCCCAGATCGGAGTCGAAGTTCTTGTCGGCGGAGACATAGCCGCGGCCGCGCTTCAGCCGCATCTCCATGTTCAGCCGCCCGCCCTCGCTCACGGTGGCGATATAGACATCCTTATCGAGAATTTCCACGTCTCCGTCGGCTTCGATCATGCCGGCCGTCACTACGCCCGGCTGATCGGCATTCAGATAGAGCGCCTTGGGCCCGTCTCCGTTCAGCTTGAACGGAATCTGCTTCAGGTTCAGCACGATGTCGGTGGCGTCTTCGACCACGCCGGCGATCGACTGGAACTCGTGCAGCACGCCCTCGATGCGCACCGCCGTGACTGCCGCGCCCTCGATGGACGAAAGCAGCGTGCGTCGCAGCGCATTGCCGATGGTGGTCCCGAATCCGCGCTCAAATGGCTGCGCGCTGAATTTGCCGTACTGTTCGGTCAGCGTCTCCGAATCGACGGCCAGACGTTTCGGTTTTTGAAATCCTCTCCAAAGCATATCCATTCGCCTCTTCTGCCCGGTTCCGCGAAGCAATTTGCGGCGGCCGAGCCGTTTCACTCCGTTATTGAAATGCGCCTTGCGGCGTCGTGCAACCAACAACCAGCCACGAACAACTACTTGCTGTACAGTTCGACAATCAGCTGCTCGTTCACCGGCAGGTTGATGTCCTCGCGCTTTGGCAGCGCCAGCACCTTGCCGCTGAGCGTGTTCGGCTCGGTCGAGAGCCACGACGGTGCCGGCTGATGGCTGGCGAACTCCCGCGATGTCTCCACCACCGACAGCCTGGTGCTGTTGGGCCGGATCCTGATCTCGTCGCCCACGCCCACCTGAAACGAGGGGATGTTCACCTTGCGCCCGTTCACTTCCACGTGCCCGTGCCGCACCAGCTGCCGCGCCTGGCGCCGCGAGCTGGCAAAGCCCAGGCGGAAGGTCACGTTGTCCAGCCGCCGCTCCAGTTGCTGCAGCAGCAGCTCGCCGGTCACGCCGGGCGTGCGCGATGCCTTCTCATAGTATTCGCGGAACTGCCCTTCGAGGGCAAAGTAGATGCGGCGCGCCTTCTGCTTTTCGCGCAGTTGCAGGCCGTAGCCCACAATCTTCGCCTTGCGGTCGCGGCCGTGCTGGCCAGGCGCAAAATTGCGCTTCTCAATCGGGCACTTGTCGCTGGTGCACTTGGTGCCCTTTAGAAACAGCTTCATGCCTTCGCGCCGGCAAAGGCGGCAAACGGCTCCCGTGTAACGTGCCAATGCATTCTCCTTAATTCAGAGGCCGACCGGTTTACAGGCGTGGCCCTTCATCCCGGTCCAGGAGCAGCTGTCAGCATTCAGCCTCCGGCTGCCAGCCAGTTTGTTGCAGGGGCAAGCCTTCTCGGCTCACCCGTCTTAGTTTACCTCATCGCAGCCCAGCCGGCCGCTGACTGCTGGCGGCAGGCTGCTGACCGCTAGACCCTGCGCCGTTTCGGCGGCCTGCATCCGTTGTGCGGAATCGGCGTCACGTCCCGAATCGACCGCACCTCGATGCCGGCCGCTCCGAGCGCGCGCACCGCGGACTCGCGGCCCGAACCCGGCCCGCTCACCCGCACGTCCACCGACCGCACCCCGTGATCGCGCGCCATGTTGGCCGCGTTCACGGCCGCCTGCTGCGCGGCAAATGGAGTGCCTTTGCGCGACCCGCGGAACCCCAGCGACCCCGAGCTTTTCCACGAGAGCGTGTTGCCCTGCTGATCGGTGATGGTCACGATGGTGTTGTTGAACGAGGCCTGAATGTACACGATGCCGAATGGCACATTCTTGCGCTCGCGCTTCTTGAACTTTTTGTTGCGCGCGGCTTTCCCGGTCGCGCCCTTCGCTGCTGGTTTGTCCGCCATTAGGTCTTCGCCGTCGCTTTCTTCTTGTTGGCCACCGTGCCCTTACGCGGTCCCTTGCGGGTACGGGCGTTGGTGTGGCTCCGCTGTCCGCGCACCGGCAGCCCGCGGCGGTGCCGCTGCCCCCGATACGACTGGATGTCGACCAGCCGCTTGATGTGCATCGCGGTGTCCTTGCGGAGATCGCCTTCCACATCGCCCTGGTCTTCGATGACCTGGCGGATCCGGTTCACCTCGTCTTCGCCGAGGTCCTGGATCTTCCGGAATGCATCGACATTCGCGGCGCCCAGAATCTTCAGCGCCCGCGGCTGCCCGATGCCGTAGATGTACGTCAGCGCAATTCGTGCCTGCTTGTTGCGCGGCAGATCGACGCCTGCAATACGTGCCATACTGTGTCCTTCGTTTTGCTCCCGGCCCTCCAGCCTGGAACGGTTATTCCGGCCGCGTTGCGAACCGGAGTGGTGAGAGCCGGAGTTTCCCCGGGGTTCATCGCAAGCCCGTGCGGCTAACTCGCCCCAGCCTCCCTATATTTGCGCGGAGGCTCAACTCTCTCATGCGCGTCCGGGACTCACTACACCCTGAACGCTATACCCTGCGCCCTAGCCCTGCCGCTGCTTATGCTTGGGGTTTTCGCAGATCACGCGCACCACCCCCTGGCGGTGGATGACCTTGCACTTATCGCAAATCTTTTTGACTGATGCCCGAACCTTCATAAAGCTCAGCTCCCGGCTGCCAGCCTCCGGCGGCCGGCTCATTTTCAGCTAACAGCCAACAGCTGGTAGCTATTTGTACCTGTACACAATCCGGCCGCGGTTCAGATCGTACGGACTCAGCTCCACCGCTACCCGGTCACCCGGCAAAATCCGGATAAAGTTTTTTCTCATCCGGCCGGAAACGTGCGCCAGCACCTCGTGCCCGCCGCTCTCCAGCTTCACTTTGAACATGGCATTGGGCAGCGTTTCCAGCACCGTTGCCATGACCTCAATCGCGTCTTCCTTCGACAATCGTTATCCTTTGCTTCGTAATCCTGCGCGGTTACTGCGTCAGCACCAGAGCACCTTCCTTCGTTACCGCGACGGTGTGCTCGAAATGCGCGCTCCAGCTGCCGTCCCGCGTCACCGTGGTCCAGCCGTCCTTCAGCACCTTCACCGCGGCTCCGCCTGCATTGACCATCGGCTCAATCGCAAGCACCATGCCGGCTTTGAGCTTCGGTCCGCAGCCGGGCGTTCCATAATTCGGCACCTGCGGATCTTCATGCAGATGGGTCCCGATTCCGTGCCCGACAAAATCCCGAACCACGCTGAAGCCCTCGGCCTCCACCGTCTCCTGCACCGCCGCGCCTACATCGCCCAGGGTTGCCCCCGGTTTCACCGCGCGAATCGCGCTGTCCAGCGAGGCTTCGGTCACCGCCAGCAGCTTCTGCGCCTTCTCCGCTACTTTCGACCCCACCGCGACTGTAATAGCCGAGTCGCCGTAGTAGCCGTCCATCACCACGCCCGTGTCGATCGAAACGATGTCGCCGTCGCGCAGCTCCCGTTCCGCCGAGGGAATTCCATGCACCACTTCGCTGTTGATCGAGGTGCACAGCGCACAAGGATACCCGCGGTATCCCTTGAACGCCGGGGTCGCCCCCAACTCCCTGATTTTCGCCGCGGCCGCGCGCTCCAGATCCAGCGTCGTCGCTCCCGGCCTGACTGCCTGGCGGACATGTTCCAGAACTTCCCGGACTACGTGCCCGCTGCGCCGCATCTTTTCGATCTCCTGCGGCGTCCTGATCGTGATGGCCACCCTGCTCAGCTCCTCAGGCGCGCCACGACGGCCATGATCTCGGCCGCCACCTGCTCTACCGGCTGATCGCCGTTCACTTCCTCGAACCGTCCCCGCGAGCGGTAGTGCTCCACCACCGGAGCCGTCTGCGTCTCATAGGTCCGCATCCGCTCCGTGAACACTTCCTCGGTATCGTCGGATCGCCGCACCAGCGGGGCGCCGTCCAGGTCGCATTTTTCATAAACCCTGGGCGGCTGCAGGTAGATGTTATAAATCGTCCCGCAGACCGGGCAGCTGCGCCTCCCGGTAATACGGCGCAGTAATTGAGTATAACCGACCTGAATACTGACCGCAATCACCGGCAGAGCCTTCGCGTCCGTCGCCAGATGCTGGTCCAGCCATTCCGCCTGACCCAGGGTCCTGGGAAATCCGTCCAGGATGTACCCAGCCGCCGTGTCCGGCCGCTTCAGCCGCTCCGCCACCATCTGGTTCACCAGGTCGTCCGGAACCAGCTTGCCCGCCGCCATGACCTCTTTCGCCTGCCGGCCCAGCGGCGTTCCGTGGTCGCGGTGATAGCGCAGCAGGTCTCCTGTCGAAATCTGCGGGATACCCCACTTCGCCATCAGCTCTTTGGCCTGCGTTCCCTTGCCGACGCCAGGCGCGCCCAGAAGCAAAATCGGCCCCGGTGCAATCTTCCGTGTCCCCTTGCTGTCCACGTGAGCGTCCGCCGCAGTCGCCGCCATTTACCAGGCCCGCCTTCCCCGTACACGCCCGCTCTTGGGCGAGAAGCCTTCATAGTGGCGCATGATCAGGTGGGACTCGACCTGGTTCACGGTATCCATGGCCACGCCTACCACAATCAGCAGCGACGTTCCGCCAAAGTAGAAGTTGAAGCCGAGGCCCTGCGTCACCCACAGCGGCATGTGCTCGAACCAGTTCCCGAGCAGCCACAGATGGTTCAGATGAATGCCGCTGATCAGCAGTTGCGGGATGATGGCCACGACGCACAGGTAAATCGCGCCAACCATCGTGATGCGGGTCAGAATGTCGTTCACGAAGTCCGACGTCCGCTTGCCCGGCCGGATACCCGGAATGAATCCACCGTACTTGCGCATGTTATCGGCAATATCGTCGGGTCGGAACACGATGGAAATGTAAAAATACGCGAAGAACACAATGGCGACGATGTAGATCAGCTCATACCAGGGCTCGCCCGGCCGCAGCGCGTCGAAGGTCGACGACAGCCACGCGCTGTTTTTGACAAACGCTGCCTGCCCAAACAGCATGGGCGCCGACAGTACCGACGCCGCAAAGATGATCGGCATCACGCCGCCGGAGTTCACCTTGAGCGGCAGGTGCGTGGATTGCCCGCCCATCAGCCGACGCCCCACAATCCGCTTGGCGTATTGCACCGGGATGCGTCGCTCGCTCTGCTCCACCCACACGATGAACGCGACCACTGCGATCATGAAGATCACGAGGCCAGCCAGGGCCGGAATCGTGAACGCTCCAAACCGCTGCGTCTTCGCCGTGTCGTACAAGTCGCCAATGGCGCGCGGCAGCCCCACCACAATGCCGGCGAAAATCAGCAGGCTCATGCCGTTGCCGATGCCCCGTTCGGTGATCTGCTCGCCCAGCCACATCACAAACGTGGTGCCCGCGGTGAGCGTGATGATGGTCATGAAGATGAAGCCGATACCGTGATCCAACAGCATGTTGCCGGACGAGCTGCGCAGCGCGATGGCAATGGCCGCCGACTGCACCACGCCCAGACCGACCGTCATGTAGCGCGTCCACTGCGTGATCTTCCGCCGTCCCAGCTCGCCTTCCTTCTGGAGCTTGGCCAGCGGCTCATACACCACGGTCAGCAGCTGGAAGATGATCGATGCGGTGATGTAGGGCATGATGCCCAGGGCAAACACCGTCATGCTGCGCAGGTTGCCGCCGCTGAACAGGTCCACCAGGCCCAGCGAGGAGCCCGCCTGGGAATTAAAGAACTGCTGCAGCGCCTCGACATTCACGCCCGGCGTGGTGATGTGCGCGCCCAGCCGGTACACCGCCAGAATCCCAAGGGTGAACAGTACACGTCGGCGCAGGTCCGGAATACGGAAGATATTCGCAAACTTCTCAAACATGGGTCGGTATTCTCATCATACATACGCCGGCGTGATGGATCACTACCGGATTTTTTCGCGGGACGGTTTTCGCCGGCCGCCCCTCCGCTAACCGATTTTGAACTGACCGCTTCCTAGCTGACCGCCTTTTCGGCGAACCCGCCGATCAGAATTGCCTTGCCGCCGGCCTTCTCTATCTTTTCCTGCGCTGATTTCGAAAACTTGTGCGCGTGCACGGTTACCGCGGTCTTCAGCTCGCCGCCGCCCAGCACCTTCACCAGATCGTTGCGCCGCTTTACCAGACCCAGCTCCGTCAGCTTCTCGAGCGTCAGTTCTTTCTCGCCCAGTTCCGCCAGCCGGTCCAGATTCACCACCGTGTATTCGGTTCGGAAAATATTCGTGAAGCCGCGCTTGGGCAGGCGCCGGTGCAGCGGCATCTGGCCGCCTTCGAAACCGCGCATCAGGCTCGATCCCGATCGCGATCCCTGTCCCTTGTGCCCACGTCCCGACGTCTTGCCGGTTCCTGAGCCCATACCGCGCCCAATGCGCTTCTTGTTGCGGTTCGCCCTCTCCGGCGCCTTCAGATTCGACAGATTCATCATTCCCTCGCTCTACGCCGGCGCGGACTTTCACCGGCCGACTCGCATGTTGTTAGCTTCCAGCTCCCGCCCCCCGGCGTCCAGACAGAAACTTCACGGGCCGACTGCCGGCCGCTGACCGCTAGCTGCCAAGAATTCTCACCAGGTGCGGCACCGTCTTCACCATGCCCCGGATCGACGGCGTGTCTTCCCGCTCCACGACCTGGTTCAGGCGCGTGAATCCCAGCCCCTTCACCACTCTCTTGTGCTTCACCGGCGCCTGAATCATCGACCGGTAATACTGCACCTGAATGGTCGCCTTCGCTGCCGTCTTCTTCGCTGCCTTCTTCTCCGCCATCGCTAGATCTCCTGCGCCTGCTTGCCACGCATCGCTGCCACTTCGTTGCGATCGCGGAGCTGCACCAGCGCGTCGAACGTTGCCTTGATCACGTTGTGCGGGTTGGCCGTGCCCAGGCTCTTGGTGAGCACGTTCTGCACTCCCGCCGAGGTCATGACCGCGCGCACCGCTCCGCCGGCAATCACGCCCGTGCCTTCCGGAGCCGGCTTCAGCAGCACCTGCCCTGAGCCGAACCGCCCCAGGACCTGATGCGGAATGGTCGTCGCGGTCAGGTTCACGCGTACCAGGTTCTTCTTGGCCGCCTCAATCCCCTTGCGGATTGCCTGCGGCACTTCGCGCGCCTTGCCCGAGCCATAACCCACCACCCCCGCGCCCGGATCGCCCACCACCACCAGCGCCGCGAAGGACATATTCTTGCCGCCCTTCACCACCTTGGTCACGCGGTTGATCGCCACTACCTGATCCTTCAGGTTGTACTGCCCCGAATCCAGCTTCTTTCTCAGTGTCGCCATTCGATTCCTGATTTCCTTCTGCGCTGTTTGCCGCGCCTAGAATTCGAGTCCGGCCTCGCGCGCCGCATCCGCCAGCGCCTTGATGCGCCCGTGATACAGATAGCCCCCGCGGTCGAAAACCACTTTGCTGATGCCCTTTTCCTTCGCGCGTTCGGCGATCAGCTTCCCGATCTCTTTCGCCGCCGCCACATTGCCCCCGGTTTTCGCCTTCGCTGCTGCCGTCGACGCCGAAATCAGCGTAACGCCCTGCTCGTCATCGATCACCTGCGCGTAAATGTGATTCAGCGACCGGTACACATTCAGCCGCGGACGCTCCGCGGTCCCGGCCAGCCGCCGGCGAATGCGCATGTGCACGCGCCGCCGAATCTCGTTTCTCTTCCTCTGCGGAATCATGTCGTCTCTTCCTTCCTAACAGCGAAGCCGCCCTGCGGCCTCGTTCGGTGTCATGGATCCTTCGATTCCCCTTCCCGGACTATGTCCGCTCAGGGTCACTGAGGATGACTGCGCCTGGCTCGGACGCCCCGCAGACGCGATCACTTCGCTCCCGTCTTGCCAACCTTCTTCTTCAGCCGTTCGTCCGCATAGCGCACGCCCTTGTTCTTGTAGGGATCGGGCTTGCGCAGCGACCGCATATCGGCCGCCACCTGTCCCACCAGCTGCCGGTTCACCCCGCTCACCGTCACCCGCGTCTGCTTCGCGTCGATCGCCGCCGTGATCCCGGTAGGCAGCGGGAACTCAATCGGATGGGAATAGCCCAGCGTGAAGACGACTGTGTTCCTGCCCTTCAGTTCCGCGCGGTAGCCGATGCCGACGATGTCCAGATCCTGCGACCAGCCTTTGGTCACGCCTTCCACCGCGTTCGCCACCAGCGCCCGCGACAGCCCGTGGATCGCCGCCTGCGCATCGTTTTGCCGCACCGCGTGCAGATGGCCGTCCTTCTGCTCCACCTGGATCCCTTCCGGAATCGGCTGCGCCATCCTGCCCCTGGGGCCTTCTACCGTCACCACGTTGCCCTGCACCGCAACCTTGACGCCCGCCGGCAACGTAATCGGCCTGTTTCCAATTCGTGACATCTTCGTATCCCCTGATGGCTTGCGAGTCCCGGCAACATCGCCGCCGTTCCACTGCAGCCCCGGCCAGCTCGCGCTCGCCGCCTGACTTCCCTCAACTCCGCGCCAGCGGCGCGGGCCCAACTCGCTCGTCGCGGCTCGAGCCTGGCGCGCAGAGCACGCGGTCCGCGGCACGCGCAGTGCTTACCAGATTTCGCAGAGCACTTCCCCGCCCACGCCTTCCCTGCGCGCCTGGCGGCCGGTCATCACGCCCCGCGGCGTGGTGAGAATGCTGATGCCGAGTCCACCCTGCACCCGGCGAATCTCATCGCGGCCCACATACACGCGGCATCCCGGACGCGAAACCCGCTCCAGGTCGCGAATCGCCGCTTCGTTGTTGGCGCCATACTTCAGATACACCCGCAGCACGGCCCGTCCGTTCTCCTCGGTCGTCTTGAAGTTCGAGATATAGCCCTCTTCCTTCAGGATGCGGGCAATTTCCGCCTTCAGTTTCGAGGCCGGAACGTCGAGCTTCTGGTGCCGGGCGCGAATCGAATTGCGAATCCGCGTCAGAAAATCCGCTACCGGATCGGTCAAACTCATCGTTTCTCCTTCATTCCCCGTTCGCTCCGCCCGCCCTGCTCAACCTGAGCGGAGAACCAGCCGGAATGTCTTCTCCTGACTTCGGGCTCTCGCCTTCCGTCAAAACTTGTCTTGCGGCCGAAAGCCGCGGCTCGCCGGACCCGCAGTCCTCACCAGGAGGACTTGATCACGCCTGGAATCTCGCCTTTCAGCGCGAGGCTCCGGAAGCACAGCCGGCATACTCCGAACTTCCGCAGAAACGCCCGCGGCCGTCCGCACAGCTTGCAGCGATTGTGTTTGCGGCTGCTGAACTTCGGCTTCCGCGCATCCTTCACCCGTTTTGCAGTCGTTGCCATATATGCCCTCGCTTACGCAGTCTGGCGGAACGGCATGCCGAACTGCCGCAGCAGCGCGCGCGCCGAGTTATCATCCCGGGCCGAGGTCACGATCGTGATGTTCATGCCCTTCAGCTTCTCTACCTTCGCGTAATCGATCTCCGGAAAGATCAGCTGGTCGCGAATGCCCAGCGTGTAATTGCCGCGCCCGTCGAAGCTCTTCGTCGAGACGCCGCGAAAGTCGCGCACGCGCGGCAGAGCCACCGAAATCAGGCGATCCAGGAACTCGTACATCGTGTCGCCGCGCAGCGTGACCATCGCCCCGATGGACATGTTCTCGCGCACCTTGAAGGCCGCAATTGACTTCTTCGCCCGCGTGGTGACTGGCTTCTGCCCCGCAATCGCCGCCAGATCGGCGGTCAGCGGATCCATCAGCTTCGAGTTCTGCGTAGCCTCGCCCAGCCCCATGTTCACCACGATCTTTTCCAGCCGCGGCACCGCCATCGGGTTCTCGAGGCCCAGCTCCTTTTGGAGCACCCCTTTGATTTCCTTCTGATACTTCTCTCTCAGTCTCGCTGCCATTGCCTTATCTCTTCCTCTGTCTCCGCTCTCGGACTGGCTCTCAGTTTCTGAACCGTTTACCGTTTCGGAAAAACTCAGTTCCCGCGGTACTCATGCGGCGAAGCCGCGTCCGCCCGTCCGGCCACGACTACTTACTCTTCTTCGCCACAATGGTGTTGCCGCACTTCCGGCAGATCCGCACCTTCTGATCGCCTTCGAACTTGTGCGCAACGCGCGTGGGCTGATTGCAGCTCGGGCAAATCACCATCAGGTTCGAGACGTGCACCGGCATCTCCTGCTCCGCGATGCCGCCCTGAATCCGCCGCTGCGGATTCTCGCGCAGGTGCTTCTTCGCCACGCGCACATGCTCCACCAGCAGCCGGCTCTCGTCCGGAAATACCCGCAGTACCCGGCCCTTCTTGCCGCGGTCGCTGCCCGAGATTACCTGCACCGTGTCGTTCCGCTGAATATTCAGATTCGCCATAGCTTCCTCTTGAGTGTCCCCTGACTACTGAACCGCATCCTGTTAACCGTCCCCTAAAGAACTTCCGGCGCCAGCGATACGATCTTCAGAAACTTTTTCTCGCGCAGCTCGCGCGCGACCGGTCCGAAGACGCGCGTTCCCACCGGTTCGCCCACTTCGTTGATCAGCACCGCCGCGTTGGTGTCGAAGCGGATGTATGTCCCGTCGCGCCGGCGCGTCTCCTTGCGCGTGCGCACCACCACCGCCCTGACCACCTTGCCTTTCTTCACCTGTCCGTCGGGCGAAGCTTCCTTCACGGCCGCGGTGATCACATCGCCCAGCCCCGCCTTCAGCCCGCTCGCGCCGCCCAGAGGCAGAATCATCTGCAGCCTGCGCGCGCCGGAGTTGTCGGCGACCTCCAGCATGGTTCTCATCTGCACTGCCATGGCCTTGTCTCCTTATCCGCCCAGCAATCCGTCCCGTTACTCGGCAGCGACTACGGCGCTCGTCTCTTCCTCAATCTGCGCCAGCGCCGACCGCCGCAGAATCTCTTCCAGGTTCCAGCGCTTCAGCTTGCTCAGCGGCCGCGTCTCCCGGATGCGCACCATATCGCCCACCCGCGCCGTGTTCTCCTCGTCGTGCGCATAGAATTTCCGGCTCGAGCGCACAATCCGCTTGTACTTGGCGTGCGCCTTGCGCATTTCCACCTCCACCACGATGGTCTTCTGCATCCTCGTCGAGACCACCTGGCCTACCTTCTCGTTGCGGTGAGAAGTCCGCTTCTGTTTCGTCGTATCGCTCATGGCTTCAGCCCTTCTTCACGCTCGAGGAGCGTGCCGCTTTCTTCTTGCTCGCCGACGGCCTGGCCGCCGTCCGCCGGGACGTGCTCCGGCTGCCGCTCTTCCGCGCGCCCGCCGCTTTCTTTGCGGCCTTTTTCCTGGCCGGCTTCGCTGGCTTCTTCCGGACAGGCTTCTTTTCCGCCGTGGCGCTCGCCTCCGGCCTTTCGGTGTCGCTCAGCTTGCTTGCCGGCGTGGGATGCAGCCCCAGCTGCCGTTCCCGCTCCACTGTCCTGATCCGGGCCACGTCCCTGCGCAGCTCGCGCAGCTTCTTCACGCCCTCGGTCTGCCCCAGCTTCATCTGGAAACGCAGACGGAACAACTGCTCCGCCGTCCTGCGAGCCTCCAGCGCCAGCTCATCATCGCCCAGGTTGCGATACTTCTCCGCTTCCATCGTCTCTCTTCTCTCCGGCCCTCGTCGGCCCATCGTCTATTTCGCGGCGACTGTCGCCTTTATGTCGTGGCGCTGCACGAACCGCGTCTTCAGCGGCAGCTTGTGCGCCGCCAGCCGCATCGCTTCCTGCGCGATCTCCGGCGTCACGCCTTCCATCTCGAAGAGCACACGCCCGGGCCGTACCACCGCTACCCAGTGATCCGGCGCGCCCTTGCCCTTGCCCATACGGGTTTCGGCCGGCTTCTTGGTCACCGGCTTGTCCGGAAACAGCCGCAGCCAGATCTTGCCGCCGCGCTTGATGAAGCGCGTCATGGCTACGCGGCTGGCTTCAATCTGACGATCGGTGATGTATCCGCACTCCATCACCTTGAGGCCGTAATCGCCGAAGGACAGCTCGCTGCCCCGCCACGCCTTGCCGCACATGCGCCCGCGCTGCTGCTTGCGGTACTTCACTTTCTTTGGCATCAACATATCGAGATCCTGTTGTCCTAAACCCTGACCCGTAACCGTACCCTTCAGAAGATTGACGATCCCACCGCGGCCTGCGGCTCGCGCCGCTTCTGCTGGTAGATGTCTCCGCGATAGATCCACGTCTTCACGCCGATCACGCCGTACGTCGTGCGGGCCTCGGCAAATCCATAATCGATGTCGGCGCGCAGCGTGTGCAGCGGCAGACGTCCCTGCAGATACCATTCCGACCGTGCGATTTCGTTGCCGTTCAGCCGGCCCGACACGCGCACCTTGATCCCCTTGCAGCCGAAGCGCAGCGCCGAATCCACCGCCTTGCGCATGGCTCGCCGGAAGCCCACGCGCTTCTCCAGCTGCAGCGCGATATTCTCCGCCACCAGCTGTGCGTCCAGCTCCGGCTTGTTCACCTCGAGAATGTCGATGAACACGTCGCGGTTGGTCCGCTTCTGCAGCTCGCCCTTCAGCTTCTCGATCTCCGCGCCCTTGCGCCCGATCACGATGCCCGGACGCGCCGTGCGGATCATCAGCCGAAGCTTGTTCCCCGGCCGCTCCACTTCCACCGAGCTCACGCCCGCCGCCTTCAGCTTCTCCTTCAGCTCGCGCTTCAGGTGAACGTCCTCGATCAGCAGCCTGCTGTAGTCGCGCCCTGCGAACCAGCGCGACCGCCACGGCTTGTTGATCCCGATCCGGAATCCGTAAGGATGGACTTTCTGTCCCATAATCTCTCGATCCTCTCGCTACTTCTTCTTCGCGGATTTCTTCGCCGCGGCCTTCTTTTTCGGGTGGGTTGCCGGAGCCTTCTTCGCGGCCGTCTTTTTGGCCGGGTGCTTCTTTTTCGGGTGCGCCGCCGCAGCCTTCCTGCCGGGCGTCTTCTTTGCCGCGTGCTTCACCGGCGCTTCTCCCGCCGCCGGTTCTTCTTCCACGCGTTGCACCATGTGGTCGGCCTGCGTCCGCTCCGCTACCGCGATCTGGATGTGCGACAGCCGCCGCTGGTACCGGTACGCGCGGCCCATCGGCGCTGGACGGATGCGCTTCATGCGCGGGCCTTCATTCGCCACTGCCCGCTTCACGTACAAGTTGTCCAGGTCCACGTCCAGGCCCTGCTCCTGGTTCAGGTGGTTCGCATTCTCGAGCGCCGAACGCAGCACCTTCTCCACCAGCGGAGCCACCGCCTTCTTCGTGAACGCCACCGTATGCAGCGCCTCTTCGACGCCCCGGCCCTTGATCAGATCCAGCACCAGCCGCGCCTTCTGCGGCGAAACCCGCTGAAACTTCGCTTCGGCCCGGAATTCCCGTGTCTGCGTATCCATCCCCTGCTCCAAACCTTCCCTGTCCTGCCGCAGCCGCTTTCGCTAACCGCTTGATCGCGGCATTACTTCGGCTTCGCCGTGGTCTCGGCGGCCCTCATCGAGTGCCCCTTGAAGATTCGCGTTGCCGCAAATTCGCCCAGCTTGTGCCCCACCATGTTTTCCGTCACGTATACCGGCACAAACTTCTTGCCGTTGTGCACCGCAATCGTGTGTCCCACCATCTCCGGGTGGATCGTCGACCGCCGCGACCATGTGCGCACCACCTTCTTGTCGTTGGAGCGGTTCATCGCCTCGATCTTCACCATCAGGTGTCCATCCACGAAGGCGCCCTTCTTTGTCGACCTTGCCATCTCAAATCCTCTCAGCTCTTACCGCTGCCGCCTGACTCGCCAGCCGCTTTATGAGCGAACCGGCTCTTAGCTAATCGTTCCTTCGCCGGCCGTCTTACCGCTACTTCCCTCGGCGGGCCACGATGAACGCATCGGTCCGCTTGTTGTTCCTGGTCTTGTATCCGCGCGTCGGCTGGCCCCACGGCGTTACCGGATGACGTCCGCCCGAGGTCTTGCCTTCGCCGCCTCCGTGCGGATGATCCACCGGGTTCATGGTCACGCCGCGGTTGGTCGGGCGAATGCCCTTCCAGCGGTTCCGCCCCGCCTTGCCGATCGACACATTCTCGTGATCCGTATTGCCTACCTGGCCGATCGTGGCCATGCAGTCGATCAGCACTCGCCGCGTCTCGCCGGAAGGCAGCTTCAGCAGCGCGTAATCGCCTTCCTTGGCCACCAGCTGCGCCGAAGCGCCCGCCGAGCGCGCCATCTGCGCGCCCTTGCCCGGCCGCAGCTCGACATTGTGTACCGTGGTGCCGGCGGGAATGTTCTTCAGCGGCAGCGCGTTCCCCACCAGGATGTCGGCTTCCGGCCCGCTCATGATCGTCTGGCCCACCTTCAGTCCCACGGGCTGCAGGATGTACCGCTTCTCGCCGTCGGCGTAGCTCACCAGCGCAATCCGCGACGAGCGGTTCGGATCGTACTCGATCGTCGCCACCTTCCCCGGCACGCCGTACTTCTCGCGCTTGAAGTCGATCAGCCGCAGCTTCTGCTTGTGCCCGCCGCCGTGATGGCGGATGGTCAGGTCGCCCGAGTTCCGCCGTCCACCCGTCCGCAGCTTGTTCACCAGCAGCGGCTTGTATGGCTTGTCCGTCGTGATCTCGTCCCGCACCAGCGTGGTTTGAAACCGCAGCGTCGGTGTGATGGGTCTGTATGTCTTAATCGGCATCTCGTTACTCTCTCTGCCCCAATCCCTAACCCGCAACCCGTAAACCGTGTCTTACAGATTGTTCACGTAATCCGGCATCTTCTCGCCCGCCTTCAGGCGCACATACGCCTTCTTCCAGTCGGGCCGATAACCGGCAAACTTGCCGCGGCGGCGTTCCTTGCCCGCCATGTTCACGGTGCGCACCGTGTGCACCTTCACCTTGAACAGCGTCTCCACCGCCTGCTTCACTTCCGTCTTCGTCGCCTTCGCGCTCACCACGAAGACCAGCGTACCCTCGGTTTCCTTGGCCCGCAGAGCCTTCTCCGTAATCATTGCCCGGCGAATTACCGTATAGGTTGTCGGCATCAGGCCACCTTCGCCTTTCTGGATTCGGACTTCCGGCCACGGGGAACCGACTTCTTCAGCGATTCCTGCAGCTTTTCCATCGCCGGCCGCGAGAAGATCACGCGCTCCGACTTCAGCAGGTCGTAGGGATGCACCTCGCTGTTCAGCATCAGCTCCACGCCCGGCAGGTTGCGCGCGCCCAGCAGCAGGTTGGGTCCCAGCGTCTGCCCGTTCTCCACCAGCAGCGCCGTCCTCTTCGCCTCCAGCTTGGCCAGAGCCGCGCGGTACAGCTTCGTCTTGGGCTCCTTCGCCTCGAGCGAATCGACCACCGTCAGCTTCCCGTCGGCCAGCTTCACCGCCAGCGCCGAGCGCAGCGCGCCCAGCAGCTTCTTGCGCGGGAACGCATATTCATGCGAATGGGGCACCGGCCCGTGCGCCGTCCCGCCGTGCCGCCACAGGGGGGACCGCACGGAACCGATGCGCGCCCGCCCCGTGCCCTTCTGCTTCCACAGCTTCTTCCCCGACCCGGATACCAGCTTGCGGTTCTTCGTGGCATGGGTGCCCTGGCGCAGCGCTGCGCGGTAGTGCTTCACCGCCTCCCACAGCAGCGCCTCGTTCACCTGCCCGAAGACCTCATCGGCCAGCTCCAGTGAGCCGACCTTCTGTCCTCCGAGATCCACCACATCAATGTTTGCCATCGTCTTAACTCGCTAACTCGTAAACCGCAACCCCTGACTTCGGGCTACTTGCCTTTCTTGCCGCTGGCGCGCTTCGAAGCCTTCAGCGGATCCACCGTGCCCGCGCCTGCAAATCCACGGCGCTCGCGCGGCGGAGCCTTTGCTCTGGTGATCAGCACATATCCGTCCCGAGGACCCGGCACCGCGCCCTCCACCATCAGCAGGTTCTCGTCGAGGTCGATGCCCCGAATCCGCAGATTCCGCACCGTCACTTTGTCCACGCCCATGTGACCCGGCATGCGCTGGCCCGGAAACACGCGTGACGGGAACGAAGACGCGCCGATCGAGCCCTGCACCTGAAACATGTGCCCGTGCGACTTGGGGCCGCCGCCGAAGCCATGCCGGCGCACCACGCCCGCAAACCCTCGGCCCTTGCTGGTGCCCGTTACGTCCACGTACTTGTCGTCCGAGAAGATGTCCACCAGCACCCGGTCGCCGGCCTTCACACCGTCGGTCGCCGCTTCGCCCTCGCCCGCGGCCTTCACCGTCTCAATCGCGACTTCCTTCTGGAACTTCACTGGCGTGACGCTGTTCTTCGCAAAGTGACCGGCCTGCGGCTTGCTCACTTTCGAGGCCTTCACGAACTCCACCAGCCCGATCTGCGCCGCATCGTAGCCGTCTTTCAGCGTCGTCTTCAGCTGCGTCACCACGCACGGACCGGCCTGCAGCACGGTGATCGGGTGCACTTCGCCCTTCTCATCGAACACCTGCGTCATCCCGATCTTCTTACCCAAAATCCCGTTGACTGGCATCGTTTCCCTTCCTCATCATGCCCGCGATAAGCCAGGCACTGCAGGTGTTGCTCCGGGACGCCGGGCAATTGCGCCGAATGCGCGTCCGCCCGGATGGCTAGTCCCTATTTCTCGAACGCCTTGATCTCCACATCCACCCCGGCCGGCAGATCCAGCTTCATCAGCGCGTCCACCGTCTGCTGTGTCGGCTCCAGGATGTCGATCAGCCGCTTATGCGTGCGAATCTCGAATTCCTCGCGAGACTTCTTGTCCACGTGGGGCGAACGCAGCACGCAATATTTGTTTTTTACTGTCGGCAGGGGAATCGGCCCCGCCACCTGCGCGCCCGTCCGCTTTGCCGTATCCACGATCTCGCCCGTCGAGGTGTCGAGCACCCGATAGTCGTACGCCTTCAGCCGAATTCGTATTCTCTGTCCAACCATATGTCTTTGTTCTTCCCGGAGCGGCTGACCTGAATCGCTCAGCTCCGCCGCCCCTTTGCTGACTCGCTAACCGCTTCTCAGCCCGCCGGCCGCTGACTGCCGGCCGCTGGCTGCTGCCTTCAGGCCAGGATCTCCGTAATGGTTCCGGCGCCCACCGTCCGCCCGCCTTCGCGGATCGCGAAGCGCAGGCCCTTCTCCATAGCCACCGGCGTGATCAGCTCGATCTGCA
>Ga0335075_10000154_pt1 | contig 133919 bp, 104 predicted proteins | sample Lox_Sample_24_FD_206723 | JGI IMG/M metagenome (GOLD analysis project Ga0335075, IMG submission 206723) | Soil microbial communities from Loxahatchee National Wildlife Refuge, Florida, United States - Lox_Sample_2.4 | ecosystem: Environmental > Terrestrial > Soil > Wetlands | place: USA... | reverse complement strand
AATGCCTGGCCGTCTGAGCCTGCCACGAATGTGGTGTTGTCGAAGGTTTGATTCCAGAGGGCGCGAATGGCCTTCAAGTCGTTGGGCTTGATTTTAGGCTGGGATTCCAGCAGGGCACCCAGGGCCGGCACGACGTCGAAGTCCCAGCGTCCAATAATTTTCTCCGAATCGAATTTCGACGATTTGCCGGTCACCAAATAGTTAGTGATATCGTCCATGTTCGTTTGGATGATGCTCCAGATAGTGGCAACGAGATTTGTATTGTTAATGATGCCCTGGACCTGGCCATCGCCAAGAATCGTGTCAATAGATGCCCCGGTGTTCCATGACTGGACGAGGCTGCTGTCCTGTGCCAATGGTTGAATGTCGCTTCTTTCGGCCAGCGAAAGAAAGGCGGGATAATCGCCCATGCGCGCCAGCAGGCGCGGATTTTGCACAAGAAAGCCAGCGAAATCGGCTGTTTTATAAAACCAATCGGGCATTGAACCTACGGCGCGCGCGGCTTTGTCCAGTCCGGTGCTTTGGAGCCCGTAGCTCAGGTTATTGGCAAGGCGGATCGTTTTTGGCTCGTCTTCCGACGGGGCGACCTGCGTCGTGTAATAGCCTATGTTATAGATAAAGAACGAAACGACAACCAGCCAGCCCGCCCCGGTGAGTACGCCCAGGCAGCCGCCCACCCGCAGGTTCATACGTTCCCATAGTGCGAGCCGCAAATCACCCGCTTTATATTTGTAATAGACATTGACGCGGCGATGGACCTCCAGTCCCGCGGCCATAATCAGGAAATATACGATTAAACACCCAACGACGGAGGGAATCGCCCAGAGCAGGATGGGGTCCGAAATGCCCAAGTGTGGCAGGAGCGGGTGAATCATTTTACCGACAAGCCGGGCAAACAACGTTGCCAGAACTATTCCTACAAACGAAAACGCGGCGCAAATCGCTCCCAGTCGCAAACCAAGTCCGACGCCCGCCGCCATTAACAGCAATGCCAAAATCCAAATCATGACACTAATATAAAAAACATTTCGGCAAAAATGCACGCGCAAAAATTTGAAAAGGACTGGAGCATGTTCGGCAGGGCGGTACCGTCGCGCCGCCTGCGCCCGGGTACATTTTAAGCCTTCATTGGCGCTTGACCTTGTCTATATGTATGTCTATATTGCTCTAGGACTTATGGGGATTCCTTTGTTTGAGAGGTTTGCGGATATGGTTGAGAGATTGCCTGTGCGGGCGGTCGTATCGGCCGTCATTCTCGAACGAAAAATGTTGGAGGACGATTTGGCCCATCAACGCACTGTTCCGATAGACGAGGTCCGCTCCATCATCGCCTTCAGCGAATTCATTGAAAATGCTCCGCACACTGCGCGCCTGTCCAGAGTAGTTGTCCCGGTCGGGCATCTGGGTCTCTATCGTGCGACCGTCAAGCGTCTGGTGGAAGCGGGGGAACTTCCGTGGGAAAGCGCAGGGTTGTTCGATACCGTATTTTCGGCGCAGGGATTCCAGTCGTTGAAGACGGACTAAATGAATACGTCATTGCTTTGGTTGTTTTGGCTGCTTTGGCCGCCTGGGCTTTTCGCCAAATACCTTGTCGATGACCTCCCGGAATTTGCCATCCAAAATTGATTTTGGCGCATTGCCGGGAGTCGGATTGAGTTCCTCTTCCAATTCCAGCACTATCCGTTTGAACCGGTCGCAACGGGCCTGGACTTTTTTGATGGATACTTCCAGTTCGCCAACTTCTTTTCGCAACATTTCAGCAATTTCCTGTTTAGTCATATTGCCTTCCAGAATAAAGAATCCACTGAAATAAACCAGCCTTGTCTTTACCAACTGCGGAGCAGCACACGGGAGCAGACCATTTATCCACTAATCCATTAATCTCCTCCGAGGCTCTTGTGCCGGTAATGCAAAATCTTAAATTCGAGCATGTCCCGGACTTCCTCGACGAGTTTGAATTTATTTTCAAACGGAGGAAAATAGGTGTCGCCCGGAACATCACGGTTCACGAGGGTCAAATAAAGGTCTGAACATCGTGGCAATGCTTCCTCATAAATCTGGGCGCCGCCGCAAATATAAATGTCATTCGGAAATTCGCCGGGATTGAGCCTGTCGAGCGAATTGAAAATAAAAATTTCGGTCTCCGTCTTTTCCCCGAGCCTGGAAAAATGGAATTGATAGGGACGTTTGAGATGTTTGCCGCCGCGCCATTCGTGGTATTGGCCGAAGATTTCCGGATGGTTGCGGATGAGGCTTTGGGGATGCCGCGTGAGGACAAGGTTCGTGCGGCTCGGCAGCGCGTGTCCCAGGCTTTCGAATGTCTTCCGTCCCATGACAATAACGTTGCCGATAGTCATTTGCTTGAACCACCGAAAATCCTCCGGCAAATGCCACGGGATCTTTCCATCCGCGCCAATCACGCGGTTCAGCGACATCGCCGCAATGGCTTTGAAGTGTTTCAAGGCTGAATGGACGAAATCAAAATCGGCTCGCGAGGCCCGGGAAATTTCGGCCCGCGATGCAGCAAATACAAATCAACGCCGCACCAGGCGCGCGCCAATTGCTCGCGCACGTCGGCTTGCACCGACCAACTCTTCAAACTGACATCGGGCGCGGCAAACGCGACGGCATCCAGATCGTGCTGCTGCGCAATCCACAGGGCGCGTGGACAATGAAATTCCTCGGAAATAATCGTGCAACGCGACAAGCCAAAAACCAGCTTTGCCCGGACCACGGAATCCAGCGTGTGGAAACCGGCGTAATCGCAGGTAATCGCGTTTGTCGGGACACCGGCGGCAACCAGCGCGTTGCGCATATCCGTGGGCTCATCGTACGTGGCCACGTGATTGTCGCCGCTGACCAGCAGGTGATGGACTTTTCCGGCGCGATAGAGCGCCACCGCCGCTGCGATGCGTTGATTGAAGTGCAGGTTGGGCTTGCCACGCCGCGTTAACCTGCTTGTGCCCAAAACCAGCCCGACCTCGCGCTCCGGCATGGCGTCGATGGATCGATAAATCCGGCCCCTGGACGCCAGTTCACAGGTATGGTCCGCCCAAAGAATCAGAGTGACGATCGCGAGCAGCCCACCCGCCAAACCGGCGCCCACGACGAAACGATTCCGTCTGAACCATCGGAGAACGTCCTGGGTTTTCATAATGCGCACAGTTGATAGCGCGATTTAAGCGCTAACGGGTAAAACGTGCAACGCTGAAATCCGAACCGCAACTGAATTCCGTGGGTGAAATGAGGAACCGAGGAAGGCCGGAAGGGAAAGGAGGCAATTTTACGGGACGGGCTGATTTCTCCCTGGCGTCGTCTGCTAACCGATTGCCTGCTTGCGGTTCCTCTTACACATTTTGTGTCTATAGGGAAGTAAAACAGTAAACGAAGCTGAATTTTCATCGAAACGCTTGCTTTTATTGGCGAATTCGAGAATTTTCAATGCGGAAACCAAGGCCGCTGAAGAATCGCTTCGTCGTCCCAAATTATTTTATAATCCATGAATCGACCATCTTTACGGCGTTTTCATGTGGAACACCGCCCCTCATTGCGCTCGCTTTTCGCCAGCCTGTTCTTCACCTCATCCAGCAGCAATAATTCATCGACAATCTCCCGAAGCGAAGCCGTTTCGGGCATATCCTGAACCGCGTCCAGAACAAGTTCTTGATCACTCATGCATTAAAACTATGTCTCCAAAAAGCCGAACGTAAACCCATTTGACAGCTGCAATCTCACTGGCCGTTTGCCGGCGTCGCCGCGTTCGTTGAGGCCGTCTGGCCGGTAGCTGCCGCCCACGCGCTATCAAAGCTCGCTTTGCCGCCGAAGTATCCGTAGTTGATTTGGCCGGCGTTTTGGCGAATCAGGTTGATTTGTTGTACGAAGGCATTGGTTTGATCGCATGCCAGGGCGTACCACGCGTAGGGATAACGAAACCGAGTTTCATCGGGATTGAGCTGCGCGTATTTTTCGTAACCGGACTGGATGTCGGGCCAGACGTCCGGCGACAACCAATAATTTCGGCGGGCTTCGCCGGTGAGCGTTCTGTCAAATTCGCTGTGTGCGTCCACGAGGATAAGCGGCACCTCGCCGCCCCAGTTGGTTGAAGCCACGCATTCGCGTCCGAAGGCAACCATATCGTCGCGTGAACCGTACCATTCGGGCAGGAGAAAATGCAATTTGGCGCGGCAGGCGGCGTAATTATCAGGATCGGCCTGCATGGCGCGGGCGAACCATTTTTCCATTTCCGGCCGGCCGCTTTGCTCGCCCAGAACAATGGAAATCATGAGCGTGGGAATTTGCGGGTCCTGCGGGTCGCGCGACCATGCGTGTTCCAGGGCTCTGCGGGCAACCTTGAGGCGTTCGCCGAAGAGTTGCCAGCCTTCCGGGGTTACCTGGCTGGACCAGCCATGGCCGCGGGCCTGCCACGCGTAGCGGAGATAAAAAGTTGCCTTAATGTAATCCGCCATTGTCGCCGTGCCCGATTGACGAGCGAGAGCGGCTTCGATTTGATTGTAGGCGTTGGTCGTTTCCTTTTCATTATATTGAAGCAGGTCGAAGAGCTTCTGTGCGGCGGTGTCGGCCTCGGACTCGGGCAACGATTTATCCTGGACGGCCTGTACCATGTCGGAAACGGCCGCGTGCCGGTGCTGGACTACCTGTTGCCAAAGGCTATTGTCCTGGTTCCACCAAAGGATTTCGGCGGTATCCACATTTGCATAAAATTTGCGAATGGCCGGATACGAACTGCTCTCCAGTTGGTCGGCGGCGTTTTGGTAAAGATTCTGGCGGTCCGCTAGCGATTTCGACTGGACCTCGGGCGAGTAAGCGAACGTAAAGGTAGCGAATCAGCGGGTCCTGGCAGCCCGCGGCCACGGCATTGTCCGCGGCGTCGCCAATCAGGTCCGAGAGTGTTTCCTGTTCGTCATCGGGGGCTGTCGATGTTTGCGCATAGGCGTCGAGCGCGTCCCGGGCGTCTTTGTCCCATTTAGGGTCGTGGTTGCCAACGGTATCGTAAGCGCCGCTCGTGGTGTCCTTGTCCCATTTTTCGCGGCTAATGCGCGTCTCCGGCGGCCTTTGAGAACAGGAATCGGCCAGCCAAAGTGACAGGAGCAAAACGACGAAACATCCCGGACGAATCCCTTTCATAGGCTGGCAGAAAAATAACCGCGATCTTGAGGAAGAAAAGAAAATTTGGGTCTTAGGGGGTGTTTGATTTACGTTGGTGAAAATGGATTTCGTTTCTAACAACGCCGCGCCGTCCGTATGGAACTTGACATTAATTGAAGAAGGGGGGAACGCCGCGTGAGGGCACGCGGCCTACAAGATGAATTCGTCATCAGAAAATATCGGCTGCATGATTTCAGGTGGCGCCAAGGTGATGGACGCCCCGAAAGCCGCATCAGGGGACACGGCTTCCGTCGTTGTAGGCCGTGTGCCCTCACACGGCGTGCCCGAAGAACCCCCGTCGCGCCGACTGCGCCGATTGCATCGCATTTGGCCTGATCGTGATGGCAACATTTCGTACCTGTTGACAGTGTGCACGGAAGCTCGCGAGCGCGTGCTCGACAATAACATTATTTTCAAGCGCCTGGTTGCATTCCTTCTCGACAGCCCGGTGCGTTACCAGTGGTTTGGCCGCCGCTTTGTTTTGATGCCCGATCACATTCATTTGATTGCTCACGCGGGCCACGGCGCCGTTCGCCTTAGCCAGTGGGTTAAGGCATTAAAGGCCGTTGTCGGAGGGTTGGAACTACGCGAGACAGACGAGGCCATGTCACGGGACGTGGCGTGCAACACACCGCCGGCAGTTGCAGGCCATGTGCGCTCACACGGCGCACCCGCGTCCGAACTCACCCGTATCAAGCGCACATGGCATTGGCAAAAAGGTTTTCACGACCACAAATTCCGCACGCCAGAAAGTGAAACACGCAAATGGGAATATGCATGCCTAAATCCTGTGCGCGCGGGTCTCGTGAAGCGCCCCGAGGAATGGCCGTTTGGTGGCGAAATTTTTTACGATAAGTCCGGCGGCCCAAGATTGGTTCAAGGGACACCGGCGCTGTTGGAAGCGGGAATTTTGATTAGGGACGGGGAAACGCCGTGTGAGGGCACACGGCCTACAATGGTGACACGATCGCGGCCGCCTGCGGGCAAACGGCATACGACGAATGCGCCGTCCCAACCGGCAAGTCACGTGTCTTCACCGGGCGCTGTTGATGGACCGCTTCCATTACCACACGTCGAGATCTACACGGACGGCGGATGCGAGCCTAACCCGGGACCGGGCGGTTACGGAGTGGTGTTGCTGCATCCGAAGAAACGCGCCGAGGCCAGTGGTGGCTTCCGCCTCACCACAAACAACCGGATGGAAATCTTCGCCGCGATAAGAGGACTCGAAATGCTGAAGCAACCGTGCCGCGTCACTGTATATAGCGATTCTCAATATCTGGTGGATGCGATGACCAGGGGGTGGACTGATTCCTGGGAACGGAAACAATGGTGGCATAGCAGAACCGAACGCGTGCCGAACCGCGACCTTTGGGAGCGTTTGATGGAGCTTTGCAAGAAACATCAGGTCGAATTTCGCTGGGTACGGGGCCATGCAGGCAATCCCGAGAACGAGCGGTGCGATCAGCTTTCGACGGCCGCCTTGCGCCAGCCCAACTTGCCGGCCGACGAAGGCTATGAAAACAAATCCGAGGCCGAAGGCATCCGGCCGGATATGCAGGAAGGGGATGCATGCCGAAAATGTTCGACCCCGGTCATCAAACAAACCTCGAGCAAAAAACCGAAGGGGGATTTTTATTACGAGTACTATCTCTGGTGCCCCAAATGCGAGGCGACATATACGGTCGAAGGGGCGAAGCGGCCGGTAGATCAGCCGCCGTCGTTGTTTTAATGGTCCTCTTCAGAGGAGCTTTTCTTTCTATCACGATACCAGTGTAAATCAAACTTGCCCGTTTCATGCTGGCCAACGCTTCAGAATTTAAAACGCTCACACCGCAATCGGCGCCTTGATGGCCGGATGCGGGTCGTAGCCGACCAATTCAAAATCTTCAAACTTGAAGTCATGGATATTGCGCACTGCCGGATTTATTTTCATTTGGGGCAGGGGACGCGGCTCGCGTGAAAGCTGGAGCTTTGCCTGTTCGACGTGGTTTGCGTACAGGTGCAAATCACCGAATGTGTGCACGAAATCGCCGGGTTTCAAATCGCAGACCTGCGCGACCATGCGCGTCAGAAGGGCGTAGCTCGCGATGTTGAACGGCACACCTAAAAATAAATCCGCGCTACGCTGATATAATTGGCAACTCAATTCGCCGTCGCTTACATAAAATTGAAACATGGCGTGGCAGGGCGGCAGGGCCATTTGCCCAATTTCGCCGGGGTTCCACGCGGTGACGATGTGTCGCCGGCTTGAGGGGTTCTTTTTGATTTGGGCGATGACGTCGTCAATCTGGTTGATGGAGCGTCCGTCGGAAGTATGCCAGTCGCACCATTGCGCGCCGTAGATGCGGCCCAGGCTGCCGTCTTCGCGCGCCCATTCATCCCAAATGGTCACGCCGTGCTCCTGCAACCAGCGAACGTTGGTGTCGCCGCGCAAAAACCAAAGCAACTCGTAGATGATGGATTTGAGGTGCAGCTTCTTGGTCGTGAGCACGGGAAAGGTCTGGCGCAAATCAAACCGCGCCTGCGCGCCAAATACCGAATAGGTTCCCGTCCCTGTACGGTCGGCCTTGAATTTTCCGTGTTCCAGCACGTGCCGCAGCAAATCGAGGTATTGAGTCATGGCGCCGGATATTTAAGCTGAAAGACCAGTTCAACAAAAGATTTTAGGTTCTGGCAAATGGGGAATAGGTCGGACGACCATGAGGAACGCCCTTTTCCTTTTTCCTTTTTCCTTTTTAATTTGGCGGGTATGCTTGCGCTGATGAATTCGCTGCTTGTGACCGGCGGGCATGTGATTGACCCGGCAAATCAGTTGGATGCCCCCGCCGATGTTCTCATTGTGGACGGAAAAATTTCAGCCGTCGGAAAAAACCTTTCGGCGCCTGGCGATATTGAGAGGTTGGATGCCAAAGGGAAAATCGTCTGCGCCGGGCTGATTGATTTGCACGCGCATTTGCGCGAACCGGGCCATACGGCCAAGGAAAATCTTGCCAGTGGAACGGCGGCAGCCGCGCGGGGCGGCTTCACTTCGGTGGTTTGCATGCCCAATACGTCGCCTGCGATCGATAATTCTGGAACGGTTGCGTTGATTCACGAACGGGCGGAACGCGATGCGGTTGTAAACGTATTCGTGGCGGGCGCCATCTCAAAAAATATTGCCGGCGAAGAACTTGCGCCCATCGGCTCGCTCAAGAAGGCGGGCGTCGTCGCGATCACGGACGACGGTCATTGCGTGCAAAACAACGAGCTGATGCGCCGCGCGTGTGAATACGCGAAGATGTTCGGGTTGCCGGTGATGGACCATTGCCAGGATTATTCCCTGGTTACCGACGGCGTGATGCACGAGGGCTATTGGAGCACTGTTCTGGGATTGCGCGGCTGGCCGGCGGCGGGCGAGGAGATGATCGTCGCGCGCAATGTATTGCTGGCGGAACTTACCGGCGCGAAAATTCATTGCCAGCACCTGAGCACGGCGGGGAGTGTGGCCCTGATTCGTGAAGCCAAAAAGCGCGGCGTTCCCATTTCCGGAGAGGCGTGCCCGCACCATTTTGTTTTGACGGACGCCGCCATCGCGGGCAGCGAAAAATTTTGGAAAGTTGACGGCAAATTATTGGCCGAAACCCAAGTGGATGAATTGCCGTCCTGGCCCGCGTACGACACGAATTTCAAAATGAATCCTCCGTTGCGTTCGGCGGCGGACCGCGAGGCCATCCTGGGAGGCATTGCCGATGGGACGATAGAGATATTGTGCAGCGACCACGCGCCGCATTGCGATTATGAAAAGGAAGTGGAATTCGATTACGCGCCGTTTGGAATCACCGGCCTGGAAACGGAATTGGCGCTTTCGCTGATGCAATTGGTTCACACCAAACGGCTTTCCCTGTACAGCCTGATTTCCAAATACACGGCCGCTCCGGCGCGACTGCTGGACCTGCCGAAAGGGACCCTGAGCGCCGGCGCGGACGGGGACGTAACGATTTTTGACCCGGAAGCGGAATGGATATTCAGGGCAGGGGAATCCCGGAGCAAATCCGTCAATAGCCCTTTCGATGGGTGGAAACTCAGAGGCAAGGCCGTGGCGACGATTGTATCGGGCAAAAAAGTTTGGGTGGAAGCTGAGGATGCAATCGTGGTATAATTGAGACGTGAAGCAAATTTTGTTTTCCCTGAATTTAGCTTTGCTGGCGCTGGTGGTCGGTTGCCGAGGCGACGACGAAATTCAGGTGGATATGAGCAAGACGGTGACGGACACGAACGCGCCGCCGGTCAATCTGGCATCCGAAGTGGCCAGGACCAGACATGACAACAAGCTGCTGTTGCTGGAATTTGCCAGTTCCGATGCGTGTCCCCCATGCGTTTTATTGCAGCAGAGAGTTTTTTCTTCCCCGGAATTTATTGCGTTCGCCAAAACAAACCTGCATTTCGTGCGCCTGGATTTTCCAGTGAAAGTGGACCTCCGCCCGGATACCGTGGCGACGAATGACATTCTGTTGCAACAGTTTGACGTGCCGGGATATCCCACTTTTATCGCGCTGGGCAAAGACGGAAAACCCTTTTGGAGAATGGACGGAGTCGACAGTGATTCGCTTTTCGAGCCGTCGAATTTCATCAATATGTTAAAGGAAGTTGAGAAAAAAGAACAATGAACGGCATTCTCGCTCTCGAAGACGGCTCGGTATTTCATGGACGCGGTTTTGGCGCGCGCGCATCGGCGTGCGGCGAAGTGTGTTTCAACACGTCGATGACCGGTTACCAGGAAATCCTCACGGACCCTTCGTACAAAGGCCAAATCGTGACCATGACGTACCCGCTCATTGGAAACTACGGGGTCAACGACAAGGATGTCGAATCCTGGCGGCCGCACGTGGCGGGATTTGTGATTCGCGAATTGTCACCGGTCGTCAGCAACTGGCGGTCGGACATTCCGCTGGCCGGTTACCTCGAAAAAAATGGAATACCGGGAATCCAGGGCATTGACACGCGAGCACTGACCAAGAAATTGCGTGTTCGCGGCGCATTGAACGGGTTTATTTCAACCGAAGACATTTCCGAGGCGGAAGCCATCGGCCGGGCAAAGGAATTCGTCTTTGAGGGCGTGGATTACGTCAAGGAAGTGACACACAAGAGCGCTTTCCATTGGGACCAAAAGGACGAGCAGAGCGCAGCGTTCGACCTGGTGCGCGGCAATGAAAAGGCCGACGCGCGGAATAACCATAAACCCCTGCCGCCGGCGGACATACCCATTGTGGCGTTTGATTACGGGATGAAATACAACATTCTTCGCCGCTTGCGCCAGCATGGGTTCGCCACACAGGTTTTGCCCGCGACCGCCTCGGCGCAGGACGCGCTAAAATGCAAGCCTGCGGGTATCTTTTTGTCGAACGGCCCGGGTGATCCCGCGGCTCTCGCCTACATCGTTCGCGAGGTCAAAACTCTCGTGGACTCGGGCGTCCCGATTTTTGGCATCTGCCTGGGGCACCAGATCCTCGGACAGGCATTTGGCGGGAAGACTTTCAAATTGAAATTCGGCCACCGCGGCGGAAACCAGCCGGTGAAGGACCTGGATTCCGGCCGGGTTGAAATCACGTCGCAAAACCATGGTTTTGCCGTGGACCCTAAAAGCCTTCCGTCAGAAATTTCAGTAGACCGAATCAATCTGAATGACCAAACTGTTGAAGGAATGCGCCACAAAACCAAACCTATTTTTTGCGTGCAATATCACCCCGAGGCTTCGCCGGGGCCGCATGACTCCACGCCACTATTTTCCGAATTCCGATCTCTGATTGAAAAAAAATCATGAGAAAGCAGCCGCCCGGGCGATGGGACAATGGACAATTCGAAATGGATGCCACGATTTTGGCAACATTTCGATTTGACTTCACGTGGACAGAATTTACATATTTATCACATTAAGAAGCTATGGCCAAACTTGTTGTCCTGACACAAAGCATGGCTGGCCGCTCCATTGATTTGGCTGGGGAGCGCACAACCGTTGGGCGCGTGGAGGACAATGCATTCCAAATCGCTGAGCCGTCCGTTTCAAGCCGGCACTGCGAAATCCTCCTGCGTGGTGAAGACATTGTCGTAAAAGACTTAAATTCCACCAATGGCACCTTTATCAACGGGGAAAAAATCTCCGAAAGCGTGCTGAAACCAGGCCAGACATTGCGCCTGGGGAACGTCGAATTGAAACTGGACGTTCCTGGCGCGCCGGTTGCGCCCGCCGCCCCATCGCCATCTGCTCCTGCGCCCGATGCGGCGCCTGTGCCGTCTACGCCGCCCGCCGCTCCTGCCACTTCAACTGCGTCAACTAAAAAGACCGCCGCCACTGGTGGCGTGAGCGTGAGCGACCTCGGGGGCGGTGGACGCACTCCCGGCTTTGATACCACTAGCAAAGATTTTACGAAGAAAAAGGCCAGCAAAGCCATGTATTTTTGGATTGTCGTCGGCGTGGCTCTGCTCATCCTTATCATTTTAATCGTCGTCGTAATATCAAGCGCCAAAGGCAGCGCTCCGGCCACGTAAACGGAGGTTTTGGTTATCAGGACGCGCGGATGGCTGCGACGAACGAAGGGGCCGTGGGACGGTGAGGATGGCGCGATTTATTCGGGCGGATCGCAAATTCAAAACTCAAAATCTAATCCGGATACCCGTTGGGGTTCTTCTTATGCCAGGCCCAGGCCGTGGCGACAATGTCCTCCAGCTTTGGAAATTTCGGTTTCCAGCCCAGTTCGCGAATTGCTTTTTCGGCCGAAGCCACCAGCCTGGGAGAATCCCCGGGCCGCCGGGGCTTTTCCACCGTGGGGATTTTTGTCCCGGCGACCTTTTCGCACGTGGAAATCACCTGCCGTACTGAATAGCCGTCGCCATTGCCCAGGTTATAGAATCCGGTCTTGCCTGGCGCCAGACCCAGAATGTGCGCCTGCGCCAAATCGATATTGTGGATATAATCGCGAATGCAGGTGCCGTCGGGAGTGGGATAATCGACGCCTAAAATGTCGCAATGCTTCGCCTGGCCCAGCGGAACCTTCAACACATTCGGGATCAGGTGGGTCTCAATGCGATGATGTTCCCCGAATTTTTCGCTCGCGCCGGCGGCGTTGAAGTAACGGAACGCGACGAATTCCAGCCCATAAATTTTTTGATACCACTCCAAAATTTTTTCAAACATTAACTTGGATTCGCCGTAGGGACTAATTGGCCGTTGCGGCAAATCCTCGGTCATCGGCATTTTTTCGGGTGGCGCGTAGGTGGCGCAGGTGGAACTGAAAACAAACTTCTTTACGCCGCATTCCACCGCGGCGTCGGCCAGTTTCTGGGCATTGAAAACATTATTGTGGAAATACTTTTTGGGGTTGGTCATGGATTCGCCCACGAGCGCGCTGGCGGCGAAGTGCATGATGGCGTCCGGCCTGGACGACTTGACGGCGTTGAGAATGTCGCCGTCCACTTCCGGTTTTCCAAAAATGAATTTGGCCCGGGGATCGACAGCCGAACGGTGGCCCTCCGTAAGGTCGTCGTAAACGGTGACCTGATGTCCGGCATTCAACAGTTCTTCGGTGCAAATGGAGCCGATATATCCGGCGCCACCAGTGACAAAGACGTTCATGTGGGTTGATTATTAAGGGAAATTATCAACTGACGAAAGTTTAAAATCGATTGATTCAATTGGGCTTGGAAACCCCTTGCACGGTCTCGACTTTGCTAATGAGCCAATGACCGTCAATTTTCTGAAACGTAATGTCGAGTTCCTGAATTATCGCATCGCGTTCACCCGACACCGTGGCATCCACGGTGACGTCCGCGACTGCGGAATTTCTATCCGGCGCCACTGTAACATTCACGTCGGGGAATTTCACGTCCAGCGATGTGGCTTCCTGGCGCGATTCCAGCGCCACCGTCCTGATTTGGTCGCGCCCCGTCAGCGTCTCTTGTCCGCGCCCTTGCACGGTAATGTTGACTTCGACGTTCTCGGTAAAAAAATCAGCGACGTTTTGGGCGCCGGCCACTTTCACGAGATCATTTTCGTTTTGTGAAAACGATACGTCCTGCGCCAGTTTTGTGAGTTGTTTCCGAATGATCTTTTCCGGGCTGGGAAAGAATATCGTCCACAGCCAGACGCCCAAAGCAACCAGCGCTGCCAGCACAATCACTCGCGAAATCATTTTCATAATAACATTTTTCCAACGATCCTGCTGCGGTCCACGGTTCCAAAAGTGTGGTCTCTCGGCGACATGGTGCGATTATCGCCCACGACGAAATATTCGGTCGGCCCCAGCTTTACCGGCGGCAGAGTCCAACTGGACGGCTGTGTTTCGTAAGGTTCGTCCAGCGGCTGCCCATTGATCAACACGCGGCCATTATCGAACGCCACGGTTTCGCCGGGCAACCCAATAATGCGCTTCATCAACATCATATGCTTCCCCGCCCACGCGCGAACGGCCACGACGTCGCCCCGGCTCGGTTCGTGCCACACATACGCCAACTGATTTATCAAATTGATCGAGCGGTTTTTATACGTCGGGTACATGCTAATGCCATCCACCTGGGCCGGAAGCAGGACGTAATGAAAGAGCACGAAACAAACAACGACGAGAACCGCGATGCGGATCAAAGTGACTCGCGGATTGCGCCCCACCGCAATGACCTGGAGCCAGCCGGGTCGCGGTTTTGGAGGGTCAGATTCAGTTTGCGGCGCCATTCCAAAGTGTTCCCGCAAGCAGCCAATTTCGCAACTCGATTCGTGGGACCTGGCGCGTGCCGTCACGGCGGGCGCACCGTGACCCACCGCACTTTTCGGGCAACGTCAAACGACGGTCGTTGCGCCGCTCTGCGCGGCGCTACACGGCGCAGCGCGCCGTGTTCCACCATTTCGGTGGTATTCGCCTCACAAAACCAAGATCTGCATCCCGCTCCCGCCTTTGAAACCCAAAATTCGCTTGACACTCATGATGCCTGTCGTGCTTATATCTTTGGATGAAACGAGGACGTTTCCCTACAGGCCTTTTTCAAACCGGAATATTTTTTATTGCCGCCCTGGCAGTTTGTTCTCTCTGGCTCCCAGCCAGCGCCGGCGCGAAGGACATCGCGACGCTCGCCGAACTTCAGGAGAAGATTGCCGGCTTTGTTTCGCAACCCCGATTTGACGGGGCGATTTGGGGCATCAAAGTGGTCTCGCTCGACACCGGGAAGACACTGTTTGAAACCAATGCCGCGCGCCTCATGAGTCCTGCTTCCAATTGCAAACTTTATACCGGCGCGGTCGCCCTCGACCGGTTCGGCGGTGATTACCGGATAGCGACGCCGATTTACGCAACGGCCCGGCCGAATCGGCGCGGCACGATTCATGGCGATTTAATTGTGGTCGGGCATGGCGACACGACCTGGAACTCGCGACGGTTCGGAACCAATTTCTGGGACATCTTCGAACCATTCGTTTCTGCCCTTGCCAATGCCGGCGTCCGGCGCGTGACAGGCGACCTTATCGCCGATGCCACGTATTTTCATGGAGAGCCCACGGGATCGAGCCTGTCCATTGATGATTTTGAAAATGGCGAATGCCCGTACATTTCCGCCATCACACTCAATGACGGCCTGGCTCAAGTCCAGGTATCGCCCACGACGAATGGCGCGCCGTGCAGCCTGACCATTCAACAACCGGACATCAGCTTTGTCTTCAGCAACTGCACGACCACGGTGGCGAGCGGCGGCGCGCATCGCATTGATTATTATCTGCCGTACGGCCAGCGCATCATTTATGTCTTCGGCCAACTTCCGGTTGGCGACGAAGGCGAAAGCCTCGACATTCCGGTGCTGGACCCGGCCAAGTGGTTTGCCGCAGCTCTCAAAGATGCTCTGGCGAGGCATGGAATAAAAATCTCAGGCAAAGTGCGCGGTGTCGCATGGCCGCAAGCGTCAGTTTTAGGGCCGCAAGATGTAAAGCTCGGCGAAGTCCTTTCCCCGCCGCTGCGCGAAGTCATTCGCTACTACATGAAACCGTCCCAAAATCTTGAAAATGACACGATACTGGCGGACGTGGGCGAAGCCACGCGCGACAGCAACACACCGATGTGGCGCAGTTCCGAAGAGCTTGGCCTGGCTGCGATTCGTCAATTTCTCGATACCAACGATTTGCCCGTGGATGAAGTGAGATTTGACGAGGGCTCCGGTCTGTCCGACAACAACATGGCCACGGCAAATTCGTTTGTCGCCCTGCTTCAATTCATGTGGCAGCATCCCGCCTCGAAAGATTTCATCGATGCATTGCCCATTGCCGCCGAAGACGGCACACTGCGCCATCGCTTTCATAACACTCCCGCCGCGGACAATATCCGTGCCAAAACCGGCACTCTGCGTTGGGCCAATTCGCTTTCCGGCTATGTGACTACCGCCGCGGGAGAACATCTGGCCTTCAGCCTCCTGCTGAACCGCTATGACCCGCCGGAGGGATACGACAAGCGGGCTGAACTGGACGCCGTAGCGCTGATGCTGGCGGAATTTTCCGGCCGCTCCATTCCAAACGCCGCCGAACTCAAAAAGCAATTCGCGCCTTACGGCGATTTGCTCCTCGTTCACCTGCCCACAGCGCCCTTTCCGGCTCCGTCACGCGCAAACGGCCATTGGTATGGCAACCAATTTTTCTCGGCCGACGCGCATTACTCGGACGATACTGTGGCCATCTTCATACCGAAAAATTTCCGCGCATCGGACAAAGTGGATTTTCTTGTGCATTTCCACGGCTGGCGGCATACCGTGGCCGGGACGCTTGGCGAATATCACTTGATTGATCAATTAGCCGCCAGCGGCAAAAATGTCATTCTTGTTGTGCCGCAGGGCCCCTTCAATGCCCCCGATTCCTCGGGCGGAAAACTCGAAGATACCAACGGCTTTGCCCGGTTTATGGGCGACGTCGTTGCGGCTGTGAAAAGCAGCGGCGCGCTTGAGCAAACGAATTTCGACATCGGCAATATTATTTTGTCCGGCCATAGCGGCGGCTACAAAGTCATGGCGGCAATTGTCGACCATGGAGGGCTTTCGGATAAAATAAAGGAGGTGTGGCTCTTCGATGCGCTTTACGCCGGGAGAGAAAATTTCGTTGCCTGGCAACAGGCCGAACATGGCCGTCTCCTGGATATTTATACCGACCACGGCGGCACGGAATATGAAGCGGCGGATTTGCTGGCGACAGTGAAAACGAATGGCGCGAGTTATTGGACCGGTGAAGACACCGCAGTGACACTCGACGAACTCCGCAGCAACAAATACGTTATCCTGCACTCGGATCTGGCGCACAACGACACCGTCTCCAAACGCCACGCATTTGAGGAATTTCTCGAAACGAGTTGTCTCAAGGATAAGTGACATCCGGTGATGACGACAGAGACGTCTGGAAAGTGTTTACATCGTTTACATCGTTGAAGGTCAATGACTTAAGTGTTTACAAATCGTTTACAAACTGTTTACAAGTCTTGGGAGGTATTTACATTGTTGAACGGCAATGACTTAAATTAAAGGACGTGAGGCCAGGGGCTTTCCATGAACCGAATGTGGTGGAACACGGCGCGCTGCGCCGTGTAGCGCCGCGCGCAGCGGCGCAACGAGTGTGGTCGGCCGCTGCGCCACGTATATTGCGACCGCTCTGCGCGGCGCGGACGGCGGTGGCGGCGCCACTTGCGATGAGCGCCGTCCACCACCTTGGGTTTATGGTCGTGAGCAGGTTGCATCGCGCCGCAAATTTTTCGTTTTGTCGTTGACAATGCCTCAAGGTTTGAGGTATTGTCCCTCCGTGCGAAATACCAACCCCAATTTTTTGAAGTGGGATTGACGATTGAGAAACCGTGAAAAGCGTCTTCATCCTGCTTTTCGCGTTGATCCCGCTGCTTTGCGTGGTCGGCCAGGACACCAATTTGCTGTCACGCCTCGATCCTGTGCCGCCGTTCCCGGAATTGCAGACTGTTGCAAAGACAAATAACATTCCTTTGGAAGGCATTGGGCCGGTGACGGCCACAAATGTCCTGCCGGGCGATTCGCTCGCGACCCTCGTCACCCTGCATCAGAAGCGGAATCGCCTGACCCAGTGGCTTGTCTATTTCGAGGTGGTTGCTGGTTCCAACCAGCCGTCATCGCGGCCGGCCAAACCCGTGGTCCTGTACAATTCCATGGGAGACAAATTTGAATTTCCGAACGTGCCCGTCACGTTCCGCATCCGCACGATTGGGCCTTATGTGAATTCCGCTTCCTTTTGGGGCGCGCCGGCGCCCAAAGACGATGATGGACGGGCCTCTGTCAACGGAACATTTCTTGCCCTTGGACTGGACGGCGGCATGGCGGCCATCTATCGCATGAACGGTGTGGCTCGAAAAACGGGGGCCACAAACTTCGACCTTGAGGTCACGGTAAAACCGCGCTCTGAAGCAACAATCAAGAAGAACCAAAAACTCGCCGCCAGGTTGCACCTCACCCCGGAGGAAAGACGCGCCGTGGCCGCCGGCGGGCCGGCGCTGACGTCGTACTTCCAGGCCGTCGGTGAAACTCCCGATTTGGAGGGTATGATGTGGAAGGTCATAAGCTTCCCATCCATATGGTCCATCGTCAAACATCGCGGCATTACGGCGTCGCTTGATTTTGACGTGGACGATATTCATCCTGTGCCGCTTCCGCCTGGCTGGGATCTGCCCGGCCCGGGCCCGGTCTATTCACTGCCATTGTCGCTGACGCTCAACGGAAAACCAGCCCTGGACGTAACGCTTATTGTCACCAGCCCGAGCCCCGCGCTTGTGGCCTGCGGCGGGATTGTTGGATTTGTGGCCCAAAATCCGGACGATGACGAAAACTATTTGGTCCTTCGCGTCGTCAGCGCGCGCAGGCCGTTAAAGACGTTGAAACGTTGAAGTGTTGAAGCGGATAATTGCGCGTCAACGGCATGAGCAAGCGGCCGTAGCGCAGGTTTCCAAACCTGCTGTATCGCGGGTTTCTAAACCCGCTGATCGTGCGGAGTCGCGCGCCCGTCCAATTTAAAAACGATCGCAATACCGGAATTAGAACATCTGCAATTTGTCGCTCGGACTTTGAGTACACGGCGCTGTGCAACGTCGCGCGGTTAGCCGATTTGGAAATCGGCGATACGGCAGGTTTGGAAACCTGCGCTACGGGTCAGCAATTTCAGCATTGTCCGGCAGCATGACCCTGAATACTATGGTTTCCGGCCTCCGGCCTTCGGGTTTTATGAATCAACATAAATGAAAACCACACGATATACCGTTCTTCTCCTTCCTCTCGTCGCCGTCCTCATCACGGGTTGCCCCCACCACGTCCCAAGTAATTACCCGACACCACCACCGTGTAATTTACCGGCAACGACGGCAATGACCTCGCCACAAACCGCGGCCGCCGAAACCAAATCCGCGCAAATGGCGCCGGTCAAACTGGGTGTCGAAGTGTTGTTTGAAAAACATCTGGATTTAATCCGTGGCAAGCGCGTTGGCCTGATCACCAATCCAGGCGGAGTGGATTCACACCTGGACAGCATTATTGATCTGTTTCAGGCCCAACCGGATGTTCATCTGGTGGCGCTTTATGGACCCGAACACGGCGTTCGCGGAGACGCCCAGGCCGGCAAACCCGTTTCCTTTTATTATGACAAACATCTTCATCTGCCCGTTTTCAGCCTCTACGGCCAGACCTACCAACCGCCTGCGGACATGCTCACGAACATTGACCAATACATGCGTTCCTACGATACGCAGGAAACCGGGAAAACACCCGTCAACGGCTCATTGAGCGGCATTGATGTGATGGTCTATGACTTGCCGGACGTCGGCACCCGCGTGTATACGTTCGAGTCCACGCTGGCTTACGCGATGCGGGCATGCGCGAATGCCGGCATTCCGTTCATCGTCCTGGACAGGCCCAATCCTATCGGCGGCGTGATCATGGAAGGCCCCATACTCGAATATCCGAAATACAGTTCCTACATCGGTCTTTGCGCAACGCCACTGCGCCACGCCATGACCATGGGTGAACTCGCATTGTTCTATAACGACAATTTCCTGACGAAAAAGGCCGACCTCACCGTCATTCCCATGGAGAACTGGAGGCGCGACGAATGGTTTGATGAAACCGGCCTTCCATGGGTCACGCCTTCGCCGAACATTCCCACGCTCGACTCGGCCATCGTTTATCCGGGACAGGTCATGCTGGAAGGCACCGATTTGTCTGAAGGCCGCGGCACGACGCATCCGTTTGAATACTTTGGCGCGCCGTGGATTGATGGATACGTTCTGGCGCAAAAATTGAATGCGCTGAATTTGCCCGGCGTGAAGTTCCGGGAAGTCTGGTTTACGCCCACGTTCTCAAAGTTTCAGAACAAGCTCTGTGGCGGCTGCCAAATCCATGTGACCGACCGCGACAAATACCGGGCTGTTGCCACTACGCTGAATATTTTGGCGACGATAAAACAGCTTTACGGCGATAAACTGGTCATTCATACCAACTACTTTGACAAAGTCCTCGGCAATTCCACCGTGCGTGAAGGGCTGGAATCCGGTGAGCCTGTGGACCAGATCATCGCCGCCTACCAGCCCGGCCTGGATGCCTTTGCTAAATCGCGCGAGAAATATTTGCTGTATCATTGATTCCCGAGACATTGCAAATGTTGCGCGACAAGGGCATCCGCTATCACGTTGAGGAAACCAAAAAGGCTGTTGAAATTTACAACCGGCTGGCCGAGACGGAAGCGGTTGGCGGATTATTTCACACGACCTGTTGACCAGAGGACTGTGTAAAATCCCTATCACGGTACGCAAGGCCGCGGCTGGCAAGCTTGCGATTGGATATAAATTGTAGTCGGTTGCAGGCCGTCGGCGGTCGCGGTCAATGCGATCGTGCCGTCAATTTTTGACGATTGCACGATGATTTGCGCCAGTCCGTTGAAGACGCTGCGCTGCCAGCCTGATTGTGTCGGATATTGGTCCGGCTCATGGCAACTGGGGTCGCCATTTCCAACGCCGATGATTTTCCCGGGGCCTTGAATGGCAAAATGCACCAGGTTCGATGCTGTGGGAACGACGCGGCCCGGCTGATCATGCACGGACACGGTGATGATGCTGAGGTCCTCGCCGTCGGCATTGATCGTCGAACGGTCCGGCTCCAGTTCCACCGCCGCAGGCGCGCCGGTTGTATCCTCTTCGGTGGATGAGACGACTTCTCCTGACGAGTCGTAACCCTTGGCGCTCAACGTTCCCGGGGCGTAAGGGACTTCCCATTCCAGGTGCTGGTTGCGGGGCATTGTTTTGCGGCCCAGGCTTTGGCCATTCAAAAACAACTCAACTTCCGGGCAGTTGGCGTAACACCACACGTCAATATTTTGGCCTTCTTTGCCGGGCCAATTCCAGTGCGGGAGCAAATGCAGGACCGGTTTGTCAGTCCACACTGATTGATAATAATAAAAATTGTCCTTTGGAAAGCCGCAGGTATCGAGAATGCCGAAATGTGAATTAATGCACGGCCATTTAAAGGGAGTCGGCTCTCCGCGATAGTCAAAACCGGTCCAGTAAAAGCCGCCCGAAAGCCATGGCCGGTCCGCGAAGTAGCTCCACCATTTTTCCGACGTGTCGGCCCAATGCGGGAAATTTGAGTCATAAGCGCTGACGTAACCGCGCGTTTTGTCCGTTTCATAGATGCCGCGGGTGCTGACGGTGCTGCCTTGCTCCGAGCCCACTTCAGGCTGTTGCGGGTGTTCGCGATGGTAATCTTCCATGTCGGAGCCTACGTGATAATTCCAGCCGCGAACTTCAAGCGCGCTCATCAGCCCGGAATAAACGTTGCCGACGCTTTCGGCGCAGGTGACGGGTCGTGTCGGGTCCAATTGTTTGACGAAGGACTGCATGGTTGTTCCCACGCGCCCGGCATCGGCGTCTGATTGTCTGTGTTCCTCGTTGCAGATGCTCCAGATCACGACAGCGGGGTGGTTGCGGTCGCGCAGGATTTGCTGCTTGAACCGCGCGAGGGTTGCTTCATCGCTTCCGAGCAAACGGTTTTCATCCATGACCAGCATTCCCAATTGGTCGCAGGCGTCCAGGAGTTCGGCGGTGGGTTCGTTGTGAGAGGTGCGATAGGCGTTGCAGCCCATTTCCTTGAGCCTGCCAATGCGAAAGTATTGCAACCGGTCCGGCAGCGCCGAGCCCACGCCGGCATGGTCCTGATGGTTGCAGGTGCCTTTGATTTCGTAATGCTGGCCGTTCAACAAAAAGCCCTGGTTCGGGTCGAAAGCAATCGTGCGAATGCCAAAGGGAGTTTCCTCGCGGTCAACAATCTGTCCGCCGCTCTCAACCGTCGTGACAAGTCTGTAGAGACTTGGCGATTCCGGCGACCACAATTCGGGTTGGGAAACACGCGTCGTTTGGTCCACTTCCGCCGTTGAGTCTCCCGACAGTTCGACCTCTTTGCGGACCTGGGCGATTTCCTGGCCTTCGGGCGAAAAGATTTCTGCCTTTACCGTCGCGTCCATGTCGTTGGTCTGCGAATTGAGCAATTGAACCTGTACATGGATATCCGGCCGGCCTTTGGGGACGTTGTCTTTAAAGTGGCTCCATACAAAAACTCCGTCCGGCGCTATGGCCAGCGGCGCGGTCTTGACGAGCCACACATGCCGGTAAATGCCCGCGCCCTGATAAAACCATCCTTCAAATTGGGATGCATCCACGCGCACGGCGACGACGTTGTCGCCACCGCAGTTGGCCACGTCGGTGATGTCGTAACGGAAACCGTTGTAACCGCCCTCGTGATGGCCGACGAACCAGCCGTTCACGAAGACCTGGGCGTCGCGGAACACACCATCAAATTCGAGCCAGATCCGTTTGCCCGCGTCCTGCGGCGGCAATTGAAACGTCCGGCGATACCACGCCACGCTGTTTTGCGGAAAACCTGGGCCAACGGGTTTATAACCTTGATTGTAACTGGCCTTTTGGTCGAAGGGCAATTGCACGACCCAGTCATGCGGCAGATTGATTGTCTGCCACTGGCTGTCGTCAAACGTGCGGCCCGCCGGCCCTCTGCTCGAACCGGCCTTTTCAAGGTTCACCGCGTCCGGCCATTCATCACCCAAATGGAATTTCCAGCCGAAATCAAACAGCAATCGCTCGCGCGGCGAATCCTGTGCAAGGGCAAACGTGGAGAAACCGAAAACGGCCAGGATAGCGATAATGATGCCCGGAGGACTGAAACGCACTATGGTTTTCATTGGCTGCCAGTCTGAAAGACGGCGATGCACCGCGCAATGCCAAATTCGCGATCGGTGAGTGAAGCGCCGCTGCGGGACACGCTGAAGCGTGGACACCAAGCCGATCCTTCTCAAAATGGAAAATCAAAAAACTGCGACGGGTTCCCTGACCACAATGGGTTGGAGGACCGATTGTTTGCGGGCCAAAAGTGTTTCGATGCTCTCGGCAAGCCAATCCGAGGGATCCGCGTCGTGATGGCCCATCCAATGCCAGATAAACTTGCGGTTGCCTTCCCGGGCCAGATGAATCAATTGTTTGGCCGTCCAATCCAGTTCCTGTCCTTTGTCGTCATCATCTCCAAGCAGGCCAATGAGCATGCCGTACCGGCCCGGAGTGAGGGGAGGCAACGATGCGAGCCAATCCATCAGTTTGGGCTGGCGCTGGGCGAGCGAACTCACCACCACAATCAGCACGTCCGCCCCGGCCGCGTCATCCGCGAGCATCCGGCCCATCGCGCCGTTGCTCATGAGCGAATCGAGCTTCCACATTTCCGAGGCGCATTGCCATCGGTGACCGGCCAGCCGGCCGATTGAATTGGCGATCCATTTGATGCGACGGCATGCGCCAAACTCAGTGTAGATGGAGAACAGATGCAGTTTCCCGCCCGTGACCGGTTCCTGGCATAGATTGGACCTCATGGCAACAGGATGGACCGGGTGTGTTACACCCTCGTGAAGGTTATGTTTCTTTTGTGAAATAAACGCTCTTCCCGTCACAAGCGCATTATTGCAAAACCTTTATGAGCAGGCCGGGGGCAAGTGTGAATAACTTGTCAAAATCAGGCCGATGGCCGGCTGGAGAAAACGGCAAACAACTCGTTTCCAATGCGCCTGGCGCTCTTGAGGCTGAAGCGTTTTGCCTCGGCCAATGTCGCGAAACCGGGGCCGTCGGCCAGCGTCGGCGCGTTTCGGCCGCCGAAAATACTCGGGCAAATCGTCAGGTGCAATTCATCCAGCAGCCCGGCCCGGATCACCGCCTCGTGAAGCACTCCGCCGCCCTCGCACAGAAGACGTTTCACGTTCCACTTTTCGGAGAGCCAACGCAACGCCGCCAAAAAATCTATTTCCGTTTCGCCAAATACACCCACCTCGTCAGCCGCGCGGCGCAGCCGTTGCAGGCGTTTTTGCGGCGCGCTTTTGGCGGCCAGCACGATGATGGGCGAGAAGCGGCGCCTGAAAATTTCCGCCTCCGTGTCCATTGAGCCGCTGCCGCTGACGACGACGCGCAAATTGTATTCACCCAGGCCGCGCGCCAGGCGAAGCCGCTGGAATTTTTTGCCGCCGGGGCCAAGCGTCACACCCGGCGCCTCAACCGTCCGCGCTCCGGACATAACGGCATCCGCGCTCGCGCGCAACTCCATCATGTGTTCACGGTCGCGCTCGCTGCCGAATGGAACAAACTCGCGGCTTGCAAACGCGACTTTGCCATCCGCCGTCATGGCGAAATTGGAAAAGACAAACGGCATTGTCGAATGTTTTGTGTCCGGCTTCACGGTCATAAAATCAACATGGCATCGCCGTAGCTGTAAAAGCGATAACGCATCCGGATGGCTTCGTCATACGCGAAAAGCAGCACCTCGCGCCCGCGCGTTTCGTCCGGCGCGGCAAAGGCGGACGCCAGCATCAACAACGTCGAGCGGGGCAGGTGAAAATTTGTCACGAGCGCGTCCACGACGCGAAAATGCCAGGGGGGAAAAATGAAGATGTTTGTTTTACCCGCATAAACATTGAGTTTTCCTGCGTTCCGCGCCGCCACGCTTTCCAGCGCGCGCACCGTCGTGGTGCCGGCGGCAAAGACGCGCGCGCCGCGTTGTTTTGCCTCGTTCACCGCGTGAACAGTTTCGTCGCCCAGGGCAAATCGTTCTTCGTGCATGGTATGATTTGAAAGCGTTTCCACTTTTACGGGCATAAAAGTTCCCGGCCCAACGTGCAGCGTCACGAAACAAACTTTCACGCCCAGGCGCCGGATTTTGTCCAGCAAGGTTTCCGTAAAATGCAGCCCGGCGGTCGGCGCGGCAACCGAGCCGTCGTTCCTGGCAAACACCGTCTGGTAACGCTCTTTGTCTTCGGCTGATTGGCCGGCGCGCGCCCGCGCGATGTAGGGCGGCAGGGGAATTTCACCGATGTCGTTCAGGACATCTTTTATGTCCGTGCCGCCGGTGAAGCGCAGGCGGCAATGGCCCTCGGGATTCTTTTCCGTTACAACCGCCGAAACCGCGCCTGGGGCCCGGGTCGTTCCCGGCCGCGCAATGAGAATGGCCGTGTCGATCCGCGCGCTTCTTCCCGGACGCACCATCGCCCACCAATCATTGGGCTGGTTTTCCTCGAGCAGCAGGATTTCAAACCGCCCGCCGGTCCGGGCGTTTGTGCCGCGCAATCGCGCCGGGATGACCCGCGAATCATTCAGCACCAGCACGTCGCCCGCGTTAAAAAAATCCGCCAAATCGGAAAAGGATTTGTGATCGAGCCGGTTTTGCTTTCGGTCCAAAACCAGGAGCCTCGACTCTCCGCGCGCGGGCGAGGGATGCTGGGCGATCAGCTCCTGCGGAAGGTGAAAATCAAAATCGGCGGTTTGCACGGGGAAGTTTTAATGTACAGGCCCGGCGTTTCAAGCCGTGACCGGGAAAAAGTTGTCCCCCCGTTTTTTGGGGGTTGGCGGGGTTGTGAATAACTTTTGAATAAACCGGACTCGTTGAAGCGTTGAAGCGGATCCCTCCGGCCAATCGTTCTCGTCCTCGAAGCGATCCTCATCCCAAAGGCGGCGTGCCGGAATGCGAAATCGAGCCCAAGCCCGGAAATCTTCGTCCCGCCTGTTCCCCGAAATGTGCCCGCGATTAATTGTTCTTGCCGAAACATATCCGGGCGCATACAATTGACCGCTAAACTGGCGTTGTAATCGATTTCTGCGCGTATGGAACCTCTAGAACTGGAATTGGATGTTGCTGCTCTGGTGAAGCTTGCAAAACGCCCGGGCGACGAAAAAGGGCCGTGCATCCGGGCAGCGGTTTTGGCAGATACATCAACCCAATTATTGACGACCATGTTGCGCGGCTATGCGCGGCATTTGGGCTGCAATCTGGAACTTTTTGAAGCCGAATTTGATCAGATTGAGTTCAACGTGTTCGATCCGGAATCCCCACTCCACCAATTCAATCCCGAAGCCGTTATTATCTATCTCTCGGCGGAACGGATTGCCCACAACTATGGGTCGTTGTCGGCGCCTGAAAGAGGCTCAACGTGTGAGAATCTGGTTCGGCGAGTGGCGGGTCTCTACGAAGTTCTTTCTTCGCGAGGTTACCAAACAATCTTTTTCAATTTGGTGAGTCCGGCCCACGGCGTCTTTGGCAATTTCGGCAACAAGGTTGCATGGTCTCTGGAAAATCAAATACGCCGTTTCAACGTGGAACTAAGCCGGCTGGCGGTGGAGAAATCGGATTTCAACGTATACGATTTGGCTGCATTGCAAGCGGCGATTGGCTCCGCAACGCTCTTTGATCCCAAGCTCTATTACATGTCCAAATTTGCCATCGCGCCGGCTGCCTTGCCGCGCGTCGCCCGCGGGCTTGCCAAAATGTTGACGGCCCGAAAAGGTTCGTTCATTAAGTGCCTGATCCTGGACCTGGACAACACACTGTGGGGCGGTGTCATTGGTGATGATGGAATGGATCGGATCCAGATTGGCGAATTGGGTTTAGGCCGCGCTTTCAGTGCGTTTCAATCGTGGCTCAAATTGATGAAAGACCGCGGCATCGTCCTTGCAGTGTGCAGCAAGAATGAGGAGGCCAATGCGCGCGAGCCGTTCCTTAAACACCCGGAGATGGTTTTGCGCCTGGAAGACATTGCCGTTTTCGTGGCCAACTGGAATGACAAAGCCTCCAACATTCGCTTTATCAAAAGCATCATTGATATTGATTTCGGGGCAATGGCCTTCCTGGACGATAACCCCGTCGAGCGCCAATTGGTGCGGGAGAGCTTTCCGGGCATGATCGTGCCGGAGCTGCCGGAAGATCCCTCCGAATACGTCACCTTCCTGGCGGGGTTGGACTTGTTTGAGACCGGCAGTTACACAGCGCAAGATGCCCAGCGCACCGTCGAGTACCAGGCCGAGGTCAAGCGTTCCAACGACCGGGAAAAATTTGTGGATTTGGCCGATTTCCTCCGGAGTCTGAAAATGCGGGGGGCGGTCAAGCCATTTTCCCCCTTCAACATTCCGCGTGTGGCGCAACTAACACAGCGCTCCAATCAATTTAATCTGCGCACAGCGCGCTATACCGAAAAACAAATCGCCGAAATCGCGGCGTCGGAATCTCACGTGGCCATGGCGATCGAATTACGCGACAAATATGGCGATAACGGATTGATATCGGTCATTATTTTGGAGAAACAGGCCGAGACGCTGTTTTTGGATACATGGCTCATGAGTTGCCGTGTGCTGGGCCGCGGCGTTGAGCAGTTCGTTCTCAATACGATAGTGAAAAAAGCGTCTGAGCTTGGGATAAATACGATTTGCGGAGAATACATATCGACAGCCAAGAACGGCATGGTCAAGGACCACTACCAAAAGCTTGGTTTCCAACCGGCCGGTGCCAATCGATGGACCCTCTCAGTGGCGGATTATCGCGAGTACCCGGTCCATATTGCCCTGGAGGCTGTCACCGAAAACTCTTCCTGGCAGGCCGCCTCACGCGACGCAACAACCGAACCGGCGCCGGCGGCCTAACTAGTTGACAAACGCACCCCATCCTATGAGCGACAATACTTGGCAGGACTTAACCAACATTTTCAGGTCCACTCTGGACGACGAAGCATTGACTCTTTCGGAAAGCACCACGGCGAAAGACGTGTCCGGGTGGGATTCCATAACCCATGTGCTGCTCGTGGTGGCTGTGGAGAAGCACTTCAAAATCAAATTGACCGCCGGTGAGATTCAGAAACTCCAAAACGTCGGGGAATTGGTAGCGCTGATTCGAGCGAAAAAATCCGTAACAGGTGCGAAATGAGACTTGGTGTCGCAGTTTGTCGCTTTCACACTCGTGACTTTCCAGATGGGCATTGATTCAGCCATTTACTTTTTGCTTTTGGCCGTTGTGGCTGTCCTCCATGCCTTGCTGCCGGGTCGTCGGCGCGTCTTTCTTTTGTTGGGCGCAAGCCTGGCGTTTTATGCCGCGACAAGCCTTCCGTATCTGCTTCTGATGGCCGTCCTTGGAATGACCAACTATTTTGCCGCGCGCCACTTAAGCAGCGATTCAAATCCAAAATCCCGCCAGTGGGTATTTGCCGGCGCCGTGCTTGTGAACCTGTGCATTCTGGCGGCTTTTAAATACTTGCGCGGCCAGCTTGGGCATCTGCTGGCCGGCTTTGACCACGGCGCTTTGGATTCGGACGGAGTGGCGCACCTGGCGGCGCCGCTAGGAATTTCCTATTTCGTGTTTGCAATGATTGGATGCATCACCGATGCCTATCGTCAAACGTGGCGGCTACAGGGCGGAATTGCGAACTTCCTGTTGTTTGGCTTGTTTTTTCCGCAGATTTCTTCCGGACCAATTCCAAGGGCGGACCGCCTGCTCCCGCAATTGATAACATCCGCCACTCCAACGGCCGAGGATCGAATTGCCGGACTGCGCATGATCGCGTATGGCCTTTTCAAGAAATATGTCGTGGCCAATCGCCTCAACGAATACGTAAATCTGGTTTTTGCATCTCCCGGCGAGGCTACGCCCAGCCAGGCTGCGGTGGCCTGCGCGTTCAATTTTATTCAGCTTTACGCGGACTTTTCCGGTTATGTTGATATCGCCATCGGCAGCGCCCGCTTGCTGGGCATTCACCTTGATCCGAATTTCGATCGTCCATTCAAAAGCACCTCAGTGACTGAACTGTGGCGGCGATGGCATATGACCCTCTCATTCTGGCTCAGAGACTATGTCTATATGCCCATGTTGATCCGCATCCGCACCTTGGGGAAATTCGGAGTCGCGCTTGCTTTGGTGGTGACTTTTGCCCTCTGCGGCCTCTGGCACGGCGCCGCGTGGACTTATATTCTGTTTGGCGTAAGCCAGGGCATCGCCATGTCAATGGAGTTTCTTTCCAAATCCTGGCGATCTAAGGCGTTTAGGGGCATTCCCCCGGCAATTGTGGCCATGGCAGGGAACATTTACACGATTGTTTTTTTTGCGGTCACTGAAGTGATCTTTCGTTCCAGCGATCTCGCCCAGGCTGGCACAATGTATCGCGCATTGTTTCACTGGAACCTGACTACCCTGCTGGCTTACCCGCCACTAGATCATTATTTCCTGGCGCTTGATCTATTTGCCCTCTTCTGTTGGTGGGTCGTTCGCAGGTGGTTTGTAGCCACTTCCACTAAAACGTACTGGACGCCCTGGTTCACCATGGCCTGCGCCGGCCTCATTTTGTTTTTCGGCCATTTGGGGGCCGCCCATTTTATTTATGCCACCTTTTAAAACTTTGGGCTGGAAGAATTGGATCATTGCCTTTCTCATTCTCGCCGGTTTAGGCATAGGCATTGACGCGGTATTTACCCGCTATATCGTGCTCCGTGGCCCAAACTCACCCAGCGGGCGGATCGCGCACCTGCTCGAACTCAACCCAAATGAAATCCCTGTATTCGGAACCTCCAGGGTCCGCAGCATGGATCTCGGAACCAACGGCTTTAACTATGCCCAGGACGCCGCCTCGTTTGCTTTAACCGATGTTTTCCTGCAAATCGAATTGGCCAAGAAAAAAACCACGCCGATCGTCGTTGAGTTCCAATTCTCAGACAGCGGAACCCTTGGCGACGAGGCCTACCTGATTCCCTTCGCCGGCGATCCCAGGATTCGGTCGGTTCTTTCGCAATTCCACAAAATGTCATGGCGCTATTTCGTTCCGGGACTGCGCTACTTTGGTTATTACGACTGGATGCTCCAGGATTATTTAAATGAGCGCCGGTCGTTTTACCGCGTGACCCGGGGATCAATTGAGTATTTGCGGTCTCCGCCTTTCAACCAGGCCCGGTTTAACCAAATCGTCCGCCAGCGCCTGGACGCGGACAATGGCTTCCTGATAGATGATTCACTAACCGGCCGTTTGATTGACGAAATCAAAACCCACCCTCAGCGTTTGTTCATACTGGTGGCAACCCCTGTTCATCGCTCTTGCTTCCACAATTTTCAAAACGAAGACCATCTCAAATCCATCGAAGCCAGGCTCGAGGCCATGCCTAATGTGGAGCTCATTGATTGGAGCCGGTTGCCTTATCCCGACACGGCCTTTGCGGATACCGTGCATCTTCGCCCCGCCGAGACCGCGGACCTCTCACAAAAGTTTCGCATAAAGGTTTCGCAAATCCTCCAGCAGCGCAATCTGCCACCGCTAATCACGCCTGAAGTGACCCCCGGCGTTGCCCGGGCAAATTAAACAGACCGTCAACGTTTCAACTGCCCCATGAACAGCATTGACAGTCACCGCCGGTATTTCTACTTTCTCACCGCAAAGAATCACTGCTTTGCCCCGAACAAGCGCGTTCGGGGATTTTTATTGTTAAATTGCGGTTTCAATCGCCGTTTTTTCGCCGAATTCCTGGGACGAGGACGAGGACGAGGACGATTTTGAGTTACGCTATGAATACCATTTTGGTTGGCGCCCAATGGGGCGACGAAGGCAAAGGCAAGATTATCGACGTGTTGACGGAAAACGCGGACGTAGTGGTCCGTTACGCCGGCGGCAACAACGCCGGTCATACCGTCTTTATTGGCAAAGACAAGTATGTCCTGCACCTGGTTCCGTCGGGCATTTTGCGAAAGGGCAAATTGTGCGTTATTGGCAACGGCGTTGTGGTGGACCCGATCGGGCTGGTCGAGGAAATTGAGGGCTTAAGAAAACTGGAGGTTAAGGCCACGCCGGACAATTTCGTCCTGAGCGAGACCGCGCACGTGGTATTTCCGTACCACCGGGAACTGGACGCGCAGCGCGAAGTCCTCAAAGGCAAAAATAAAATCGGCACCACCAAGCGTGGAATTGGCCCGGCTTACGGCGATAAAGCGGCGCGGGTGGGGCTGCGCGTCAATGATTTGATCGATTCCGACAGGCTCGCGGAGAAGCTCGCGCCGCGTATCCGGGAAAACAACGCCGTGTTTGCGTCCCTGGGCGCAAAACCGTTGTCGTTCAAAAAAGTATTCGCCGATTACAATACGGCCGGAAAATTTCTTAAACCATTCGTCCAAAACACAGTCGTGCTGCTGCACGAGGCCATGCGGCGCAATGTGGACATCCTGTTCGAGGGCGCACAGGGGACGTTCCTGGACATTGACCACGGAACTTATCCATTTGTTACGTCGTCCAATACCACGGCTGGCGGCGCCTGCACCGGCTCAGGAGTGCCGCCGCATCGCATGGACCGCGTGGTAGGCGTCATGAAGGCCTACACCACGCGAGTGGGCGAGGGGCCGCTTCCGACTGAAAATGATGAAATTTCCGACCTCCTTCACGGCATGGGACGCGAGTTTGGCGCCACGACGGGCCGTCCGCGCCGTTGCGGCTGGTTCGATTCCGTCGCCACCCGCCACGCGGCCATGGTCAACGGCATTGACGAACTGGCGGTCACCAATCTCGATGGGCTGGACACCCTCGAAACCATCAAGGTGTGCATTGCCTACCAGCACGGTAACGAGCGCTATGATTTTGTGCCAAACGACGCCCAGGCGCTTGCCGAATGCAAACCCGTCTATGTCGAATTTGAAGGCTGGCGCGCGCCGACCGACAAGGCCCGGACATGGCGGCAGTTGCCTCCCAAAGCCCGGGCATACTTGAAAGCCATCGCTGAGTTGAGCAATGCCAGGCTGCTCATTGCGTCAGTCGGCCCCGGCCGCGACCAAACGATTTTTGTGTAGTTTCCCTTTGTCCTACCAATCCAGCGTTTTACGGAACATTCCGTGAGCCTTCACAAATGCCAAATCCGCCGATCCCAGTGCTCCGTCGTACGGCCTTCGGCAACTGCCCGGAATATCATATAACTCGTAGTCTCTTGCTGCCATGAATGAAATCACTTCGCGGACGATCGGCTGATTCGGCATGAATCGAATCAGGCCGGCCTCCAGGATAAACACTTCGGTCTTGCCGAAGAGAGCTTCGGCGCCGGATAGAGCCTCCAACTCGAAGCCCTGGATATCCAGCTTGACGAGATCAGGTTCAAAGTCTGGAAATTTCTGAGCCAGGAGGTTTTCAACCGTAATAATCGGCGTCTTGCGCTGCTTCCCGGCCTTTTGCAACTCGTCACTTGCCACGGGAAGAAATGACGAACCTTCCCCGGCACCGTCCCCGAGAGTTAGCACAAGTTCGCCCTGCTCTCGTCCAGCTCCCGCTTTGACATATTTGCAATACGGATGCTCCTTTAGCATTTGGGACAAAATCGGCTCCATCTGATCCTGTGGTTCAATCATTAAAACAGGTGTCTTTGGAAAAACAGAAAGCGCCATTTTCGTCCATTCGCCCCTATTGGCGCCGATGTCGATAATCCCCCGGGGAACAAAGCCGCGAGCGCGCAGGTCCTCAAGAAACAATGCGAATTCGCCGATTGGGCGGGTGTGAGACCCGGGGCTGCCACCCTGCAAAGTACTGATACGGCGAAGAGTATAGCCAAATTTGCCCAATATTTTCTGCACGATTTGTTTCATATCTTGAAATTGCCGGGGCCGATTTGAAAAATGCGCGGTTAGCGGTACAAATATTCGGACATCGCTTGATTAAATCAAGGTCAAATCCATTCTTTCAAGAGCCAGGGATGGAACTTCTCGATCTCTATGGCATGCTTGAAATTTGCTATTCGAAAAGGGGCGTTTCGCAAGATTCCACATGGAAGGCGCGCGCGCTGCGGGTCGAGCGGCGATCAGGCCAGCCGTCCCGGCCCGAACCTCGGTGGCAGCGGTCCCGGTTGCAATCCTTCCCGTGGCGGGCGCTTTATAAAGGGAACGGTTTGGCGCACACGGATGGGCACACGGCAGACTCCGCGGTTAATGGCGACGCTCAAGCCCAGCAGACCTGTAAATCCCCCCATACTATTGGCCATCGACCCTCCGTAAAAACTAATGGTCGTCACGATGAAGGCTACAAAGAGGAACGTATTCACACCCTGTAATTCCGGGATGCTGTACCGATAATTTCGATGCATGATCCACAAGCCAGCCAGGAGAAACCAAACCATGCCGATTGCGCCCCAAATGCCAAAGGGCAAAATCACGGACAACGGGCCGTTGTGATAATCGCTCGAAAGCGCCAGGGCCTGTTGCGCCGGGTCGATAGAACGGACCGCCGCGCCGGCGCCCATTTCAGTCTGAAAATCCTCTACCGAAATGGCATAGCCTTTTCCCACCACGAGATGCTTTGGAATTTGCGGCAGCAGCGCTTTCCACATATCGACGCGCCATTGCCAACTGGCGTCGGCAGAGGCCCGGGCGTCCGAAGACAAGTGCACGACTGACTCCGGCAAAAAGCACAGCGCGCGTTGAAACGTGTAAGGCAGTTTCGAACCCAAAGCAAACATCCCCGCGGCGCCGGCGAGCGCGAAAATGATCACAAACGGGAGCAAGCGTGTCCGGTGCAATCCTTCAACAAAGAAAAGCAAAGTAAGCGTGATCGCCGTTCCAATGATTGCGGAGCGGAAGCCACCCATGAATATTAAAATGCAGAAAATAAAAAATGCCACCGGCCGCCACATTTTACCGGAAAGAAAAATACCCCGAAGCCGGTAACGAATGAGCATAATGTTCACAGCAGACACTGCGGCGAAGCCAGTGCCCGACAGACGGGTGACGCCCAACTGAAAAGGGCCATTGAAGCTGTATGCGGCGGGAGGTATGAGCCAATAGATCGGGTGCAGGAATCCCGGTGTGACTGGAAAGAAATCCTGGACCACGCATAAAAGACTGCCGGCAAAATAAAGGATAACGTACTTCCGCGCTTGTTCCACGGGTATGGGACGGGCACTAACGGCAAAATAGCCCAAAATTGCAACAATCAGGAAGACATACTTCTTTCCGCCATAGACATCCGAGCCAAACGCCCTCAACCCGATGCCGCCCGTGAGCTTGGCGGTGATCGCGACAACGCCAATCAGGAAAACCAAAGGCCATGTGATCTGCGGAACAGAGATGAATCGCTTTTGGCCCATGGCTCTCTCGACGCACGAGGCTGTGAGGCTTAGGGCTATCATCACCAGGGGAAGCGTCGGACTGCCCTTGATAAAAAACGCTACGATTGGCGTGCACCAGCACGCGATCATCAGCGGTCGATGCCACTTGATCAATATCGGGATCACAAGCACCACGCATAATACGGCCATGAAACCCATGGTCGAATACGTCATCGGATTCGTCATTAAAACGCCGATAATAATCGCTATGACGGCGCAAACGGCATAAACAACGAGGGAGCGCAACGCGGCGGCTACACTGGCGGGATCATTATTCATCAAACAAAATCTGGTGTTTTATTTTATCATGCTTCAATTGGTACGCAACCAATTGTTTTCAGCTTTGAGGATTTTTATGCTGCCGAAAGTCAGCCGTCCCGGGCGCCCTGTTGATTATAGCGGAAGAAACTCTAGATAAAATTTCTTTACAAAAGCCGAACCCGGAAGTTATTCTGGTGTGGTGCTTAACGGGCTCAGAAGTTGGATTTTGCTTTCTGCGGTGCTGGTGGCAGCGGGTTGGCTTTTATCGGTGTTTCACGAATTGAATCGGGCCGGCTATGGCCTTGCCCTGGCACTATTCGCAGCGGCGGTGATTTATTGGCAACAGCGCGGCCAATGGTTTGCCGTGAAACATTTCCGGCAGTCCGTTTACAAATTCCGAAAGCGTTTTCGGCGGCCGGCGCCGATGATGTTTTTGGTCCTGGTACTGATGTCGCTTGCCGGAGGACTTCTGTATCCATGCACCGACCTGGATACGAACGCGTATCGAACGCCGCGTGTTCTGCATTGGCTTGCGGCCGAACAGTGGCATTGGATTCACACTGCGGATTCACGGTTGAACATCGCCGGGTGCAACTTTGAATGGCTGTCGGCCCCTTTGGTTCTGTTCACCCGCACGGACCGGTTCATTTTTTTAATCAACCTCATTTCCTACCTTTTGCTTCCGGGCTTGATCTTTGACGTTTTCACGCGGCTGCGCATCCGGCCCCGCATAGCGTACTGGTGGATGTGGTTTTTGTCTGCGGGATGGTGCTATGTCATGCAGGCAGGCGCATCGCACAATGACAGTTTTGCGGTCATTTATGCGCTTGCATCGATCTCTTTTGCATTACGCGCCCGTGAGAGCAATAGAATCGGCGATGTCTGGTTTTCCATGCTGTCGGCGGCATTATTGACCGGCGCTAAACAAACTGACGTCCCGCTGGCGTTGCTTTGGCTCATTGCCGTGTGGCCGTCAATCCGGCTGTCTTTTGCCAAACCTTTCGCGACGATTGGCGTGGCGGCCGCCAGTCTTTTGGTTTCTGCCCTGCCATTGATCTATTTTGATTTGAAATACACCGGGACGTGGACGGGACTGTCTTCGAACGATCCGCTATTTTCGAAAACCGAATTGCGTTCTCCCGTCTGGGGAATTATTGGCAATTGCATCTGCCTGCCGGCGCAAAATCTGTTGCCAAGCTATTTTCCCTTTTCCCCGGCATGGAACCAGGCGATGAAGCATTTTCTTACGACGCCCCTGGGGGAGCATTTTGCTTCATTCGAATACTTTGGCCGTTTGGACCAGGGCATCTCTGAGAAAAACGCCGGAATTGGCCTGGGGATTTGTTTATTGGCCCTGATTTCGGTGTGGGGAGCACGGTGCCTGAGACGATACGTGGCTGCGGACACGGGCCCGATTCCAGGGAATTACCGGGCGCTGTACCTGGCGCCGTTCCTGTTATTGCTTTTATTCATGGCGAAGGTCGGGACATTTCAAAACGCCCGGCAGTTGGCGCCCTATTACGTTTTTTTCTTTCCGTTGCTTTTGATTCAACCGGGGCATGCGCTATTGGTGCGCAAACGCTGGTGGCATTGGGCAGGCTGGTTGACCATGGTGATGACCGTCGGGACGTTGTTCATCGTGCGAAGCCGCCCGCTGTTTCCGGCCAATACCATCCTGGAATCGCTTGCCGCGAAGCATCCGCACTCCAGCCTCATTTCGAAAATGCTGAATTCATATTCGAACCGGCTTGCCCTCGAGTCGTTGCGGGATTGTTTTAAAGACGAAATTCCTTCGGATGAACGGGTGGTGGGCTACGCCACCACCAAAGGCCAGGTGGAGACGGGACTCTGGATGCCGTTTGGCTGCCGCCGGGTGGAACGGGTTTTGCCCGGCGACACTTCGGAAGAACTTCTTCAGGAAGGCGTCAAATATGTCGTGGTGGAGGACGAGGCCTTATTTGTTAACAATGAAACCATTGAAGATTGGATGGCCAGGCACAACGCCATCCTCGTAGATCAGTACACTTTCAAATATGACCCTTATCGCAATCCGAGCACCCTTTATTTGGTGCGCCTAAATTCGAATCCGACAACAAATCAAAGGATGGATTCCGGTTTTAATTGCATTTGCCGAATCGAGCCATTCATATAATCTTTGAAATTATGTTGAGCTGCTCGGTCATCATTTGTACGCGCAATCCCAGAGAGGACTATTTTCGTCGAGTATTGGAAGCTCTCCGCTCACAAACGCTGGCAAAAGACAAATGGGAATTGTTGCTGTTAAGCGTTGCCGCAGAAGGCGCCTTAGGAGGGCGTTTTGATCTTTCCTGGCATCCCAACGCCCGCTTTATACTGGAGGAAAATCCCGGGAAAAACCATTCTTTGCTGCGCGGTATAGCAGAGTCGAAGAGTGACCTTTTGGTTATTGTTGATGACGATAATGTGCTTCGTTCAGATTATCTCCAAAATGCCCTGAAAATTAGCGCTCTATACCCTTTTCTCGGCGCGTGGGGCTGCAGCTACATCCCGGAATTTGAAATCGAACCTCCAGTTGATCTCCGTCCGCATCTGGGTGGACTTTTAATAGAAAAGAGAACTGTTGCAGTTTGGTCGAAAATACCTTTTGGTAACGAAGCATTGCCGCCAGGAGGAGGTATGGTCGTTCGAAAACGGCAGGCCCTTTTCTATCGGGAGCAAGTCCTGAATAATCCATTACGAAACTCCCTGGGTCCTAACAATAAACCGCCGCGTGGTGGAGAAGATTCCGATTTGGCATTATGCGCTTTCCAACTTGATCTCGGAACCGGGATGTTTCCCGAATTGGAATTAACCCACTTGATTCCAGCTCGGAAACTTACATTAAAATATCTTGAAAATCTTTGGGAATCCTTTGGCTATGGGGGGATTATATTACGCGCGGCTCATGACCCGGAGGGACTTTCTGAGATTAGTTTTCCTTCGCGAATACGCACAAAACCAATCAAACCGAGCATGCTGAAAAGTCTTCTCTTGGGAGCCTGCATGTTAGTCACAGGAAGTAGCCGCGCTGAGAGACGGATCAGACTGGCCAAAGAACGTGGCTGCATTCGTGCGTATCGTGATTTGCAAGCCCTGAAAGCTTGACTTGGCGATTTGATCTCACTGGTTAAACGTCGCACGTCCGGCATTATTTATCACGTTTGTTACGAAACAGAGAATCTTGCGGGCGCGCTTCAAAAATTTGCCGAAGCGCGTCTGCGCGTCGTTTGCATTTCTACTCCCAGGCCCGCGCCGTTGTTTGGAGGCCTTCTTGTTTCCTTTTATAACTTGGTCGGCATCGGATTGATCGAAATCCTCGAAACGACCGTAAGATAATTTCGGATCATCCCATGGTCGATTCAGAGCGCTCAGAACGCGGCCAAGTCACCATATCCTCATCTGTTTTTCATCCTCCTCGCACTGGCCACTGGCTGCACAAAGTTTCGTTCGGCTTCACCCGGCACTTGCAAACTTTGCAATAGCCATCAGGAACCTTTTGGAAAAGAGAGCGAATGAGCTTACGAATCCATTTCAACACTCATCATCCCGTGTAATGCGAATGGCTGGATCAAGAGCTTATCCGCAACGCCGCGCAGTTATCGTTAACGGGAATCGTTATCGTTAATGCAACATAGCAAGTCGTTAATCATTAGGCACTTCCGTCGTTTTTTCCCATCTGTAACATCGTGTAACAAACCGTGTAACACGGCAACCTGTTGGTACTCAACGCTGTAACACTGTAACACGTTTTCCAACTTCAACTCATATCTTATATCTTGAATTGAGCGGGTCCCGTCGCCATGTCCTCATCTGATGATCATTGCGTTCCGCCTATTCCTTTTCCCGTATCACCTTCCGGAACGCATACAGGATGCTGCTGAGACATTTCTCATTTCCATCTCATTGGCGTCCTGCCAGATATCTGGACGGGGCGAAAAAGTTTTTCCAGAAAAGGCTTGCGGGACTGGAGCGGACAGCCTAAAAGGCCGGTGCAAATTCAGGCGCCTTACGGTCGCGATTCATGGTTTCGATTTTTGCATGCAGACCTCCGATGCATTTTAACATAAGATTAAAGCAGCCCGAACTATGAAAATTGGCATCGCCAGCGTCTTTATGCCCCACGAATTGCGCGATTTACTGGACTCTGATTCGCAGAAATCGCTGGCAAATATCAGGGGGGTTCTCGCGACGCCGGTGACCCCGATGGCGCGCCTGTGGCATGAGCGTGGGCACGACCTCTCCGTTTTTTGTTTGGATCCATCTGTCGCCACGAAACAAATTTTGCGGGGAGAACGACTCGTGATCTATGTGCTTCCAAAACGCCGGGCTCGCCATTGTCTGCGGGATTTTTACCAAACTGAATGTCGCTTTTTACGGGAAGCAATTCTTGAAGAAAGTCCGGAGGTTCTAAGCGCTCAATGGAGCTATGAACATGCCTGGGCGGCGCTTCAGACGGGGGTTCCAGCGTCGGTCACCTGCCATGACACTCCGCTGCGCTATGCCTGGGTTTCAAAGAATTGGTTTACGACCTATCACCTGGCGATGGCTTGGCGGGTCATTCGCAAGGCAAAGCGGTTGATTTGCGTATCACCGTACACGGCGGCGCATATTCGAAGATATTTTTTCCCGCGCTGCCCAATAGATGTAGTTCCGAATGGGGTGTCCGGGAGTGTCTTTGAACGTGGGAAACGGCGCATGGCCAATCCGCGGGAGCGCGCAGGACGGCCCTTTGTCATTTGCAGCGCGGGTGGCTGGGGACCGACGAAGAATATCGCTACACTACTGAAAGCTTTCAGCCGTGTGCGTCGCGCCCTGCCCGCTGCCCAATTGGCGCTATTTGGCCAGGAGCTTGGGCCGGGCCAACTTGCGGAACAGTGGGCGCTTCGGAAGAAATTTCACGAAGGGGTATTTTTCAATGGAGGCATTTCCCGGGAAGGTTTCCTGGATTTTCTTGAAAAAGAAGCCGATTTAATGGTCCATCCTTCCGTAGTTGAAACCTTCGGCATGACCTTCGTTGAAGCAATGGCGTGCGGCGTTCCGGTGATCGGCGGAGAAAAGAGCGGCGCTGTGCCCTGGACTTTGGAAAACGGACGCTGCGGGTTCCTGTGCAACACACGCGACGAAAATGCCCTGACGGAAGCAATTTTAAGGGCCATGCGGGACCCGGATCAAAATCGAGCGCTAATCAGTTACGCCTGGAAATCGGCCAAAGATCGTTTCGATTTGGAGCAAACCGCGGTTTCCAACGAAAATATATTAAAACAACTTCTAAATTAATTCTGTCAGATTGCCGCGACCTCCGCTAGTTTTTGTCTGCAGTTATGCCAGGTCCAATCAGAACTCTTTTAGCCGTCGCGCGCCACGCATGGTTTTTGCAGCGAAAAAAAGGTTTGCGTGGAAGGATTATGCGTGACTGCGCCACGAGCGCGGACCTGGAAATTCGCGAGGTCATGGCATTTATTGAAAGCCATCCCGAAATTGAACTGCCCGTGGGCATGACACCACCCTGCGAATGGGGCGGTGAATACAAACCCGGCAACGTTTGGGTCGAAAGACCAGGCGGGTGAAAAACGCTCCATGACATCGAATTTGCGGATCATCCTGGTCAGTCCGGGCGCGCATTATCCCTCCCATCTTTGGCCGAACACCGTCGCCCTCCTGCGCGAAATGCGAAAAAAAAATTACAACGCCTCCGCAATCATATTCAGTTCGGGCACCGAAGCCGTCCCGCCGGACCTGCGCGACGTCGTGGAACCGGTCTTTGCCCGCGCTCCGCGCTTTTTGGAAATGGCCGCGGCGGGAAAATGGCAGGAACGGCGGCTCATGAGCCGAATCATGAACGCGTTTGAGACGTGGGTTTGCCTGCGCAAAGCCCTTGCAAAGACAGGGGATGAACCCAATGCGGTGCTCCACTTTATCGGGGGCTTTTATTGGTTGGTGATGCTGGCCGCGCTGTTTTCGCGGCGAAAGTTCGTTCACTCCCTGTACGGCGAATTTTTTTCCGCAGGATCGAGGGGCTGGAGGGCATTCACAAGCCCGCGGCTTGAAAAACTGATACGGCGCGCCGTGGCGACCGGCCGCCTGGATTTCACCTGTGAAACCGAACTGCTCCGCGGACAAATGGCCCCGTTGCTTGGCGGACATGTCCACGTCGTCCCATACGCCATTGATGATACCATCCAATTGCCATCGCGGGCCGAAGCGCGCGAGCGGCTGGGTTTGCCGGCCCACGAAAAAATTATCCTGTTTTTTGGAACACATCGGCGTGAAAAAGATTATCGGACGGCATTGAAAGGCTGTTTGTCGCTGCCGGATCCGCCGCTGGCCCTGTTTGTCGGCAAAGTCATTTCGTCCAATGATCCGCGCCAGATTGTTGCCGACTGCGCTTATCCCAAAGCGCTCGTGGTGGATGAGTTTGTGGCCGACGAGAAAATCAAGGACTACTTTGCGGCGGCGGACGCCGCCGCGCTGCCATATGAAGCGGAGTTTTCGCGCGGCTCCGGCGTGCTGATAGAGTGCTGCCGTTTTCTGCGCCCGATGATCGTTTCCGCGACGCCTTATTTTTCTCCATTCCTGGCCCGCTACAATTGTGGCGTGGGGTACGCGCCCGGAGACAGCGCATCATTTGCGGAGGCCGCGGCACGCGTTCTTTCCAATGGGGAAATCTTTCAACCCGGCCTCCAGCAAGCCCGGCGCGAGCATTCGTGGAATAGGGTGGCTGACCAATATTTGGGACTTTACACGGGCAAAGGGGAATCATCCTCATCCTCATCCTCATCCTCGCCTCCCCACCGTCGCTGAGTGGCGCATCTTGACACTGTTCCTGGTAGGGACGCTGCGCTGCGGCGTCCAGCGCCGCGTGCAGCGGCGCAACAAGTGGAATCGGACCTCGTTCCATGCATGTTCCCCCGCTCTGCGCGGGCGGGGGACATCGCAGCGCGATGTCCCTACCACCAGCGACATCAGGAACAGGGTTTGGATGCGGTTAAGCCGCCCTTTTGATTTTCCATTTCATTTTGGACGGATTTTTGCTTTATTTCCCGGCCTGCGACATGAATATACTGCTCGTCACCGGCTCATCCGGACTTATCGGCTCGGAAGTGGTCGAGTATTTCTGCAAGCTCGGCTGGGACGTTCACGGCGTGGACAACAACATGCGCGCGGACTTTTTTGGGCCTGGCGGCGACACCCGGTGGAACCAAAAGCGCCTGCTGGCCACGCATAAAAATTTTCAACACCATGAGCTCGACATCCGCAATCGGGCGGAGGTTGACCAGATCATTTCCAGCCTGAAACCGGCGATGTTGGTCCATGCCGCCGCGCAGCCGAGCCATGACCTGGCCGCCTCACGGCCGTTTGACGACTTCGACGTGAATGCGGTTGGGACGTTGAATTTGCTCGAAGCCGCCCGCCGCCATGCGCCGGACCTTGCGTTTGCGTACATGAGCACAAACAAAGTCTATGGCGACCGCCCCAATGCCATCCAGTTGGCGGAACTGCCCGCGCGGTGGGATTACAATGACCCCGCGTATGCGGCGGGCATTGCCGAGGATTTTCCGATTGACCAAAGCAAACACAGCATCTTCGGCGCGTCGAAAACCGCCGCGGATGTGATGGTGCAGGAATATGGCCGGTATTTCGGAATGAAAACGTGCTGCCTGCGCGGCGGCTGCCTGACCGGGCCGAACCATAGTGGCGTGGAGTTGCACGGATTTTTGAGTTACCTCATCAAGTGCAATGTCGAAGGCCGTCTATATAAAGTTTTCGGGTATAAAGGCAAGCAGGTGCGCGACAATATCCATTCCCTGGATGTCGCGCGATTCATCCATGCTTTTTACGAAAAACCGCGCTGCGGCGAAGTCTATAACATCGGCGGCGGGCGCGCCAACAGCGTGTCGATCCTTGAAGCATTCGAGCGCGCCGCGGCATTGAGCGGCAAAAAAATGAATTTCGAATACGTGGACCAAAATCGCGCCGGCGATCACATCTGCTACATCAGCGACCTCTCGAAAATGAAACGCGACTATCCCGGCTGGGACATCACAAAATCATTGGACAACGTCTTCACCGAGATCTACCAGGCCACAAAAGAAAAACTGCACTGATGACAATGCATGGTGGAACACGGCGCGCTGCGCCGTGTAGCGCCGCGTGCAGCGGCGCAACCAGCGGGTCCCTGCGCATGTCCGGCATTAGATCTTCGATGTTGTTTTCACTCTTTTTCATTTTTCATTTTTCCGCCCGCGTTTATTTTGTTCCCCTCAATGAGCACGAATGAGGCGACAATCAATCTGATTGCCCCGGTCTCGGGAACCAATCAATTGATCGTTACGCTCATCAGCCGGGCCTCGGCGACAAACGCGATGGCCGCAAACTCGACGGCGACGAACTCTGCGGCGGTTACGGCTTCGCATTGGTTTGGAAACCTGTGGAGCACCACGCATCACTCGGTCCACATTATCATCATCGCGGGCATGGCCATTCTCGTGCACGTCGCTGTGCGGTTCATCCGCTATGTTAGCGAACTCATCATTAACAAGAGCCACGAAAAGCGGAACCCGCTTGGGTTCGTGACGCAGCAACCCAAATTCATCACGCTGACTCGGCTGATCGTCAGCACAATCACTTTTACCGTCTATGCGCTGGCCATTTATGTTATCCTCAGGGTTGAATTCCCAAACGACAGCACGCTCAAAACCTATCTGGGCAGCGCGGCGGTCGTTGGGCTGGCTTTGAGCTTCGGTTTGCAGGGCCTCGTGCAGGACGTGGTCACGGGCATCACCATCATCCTGTCAGACGCCATCGATGTGGGCGATATTGTGGACCTCATGAACGGCGTCATCGGCCGCGTCGAGTGGATCGGTCTGCGCTTCACAAAGGTCGTCAATTTTTACAACCAGGAAATCTTTGTGCCCAATCGGAACATCATCAATGTCAGCCGCTTTCCCCACGGCGGGATTTTGGCCTATGCGGACGTTCAGATTCCGGCCAGGGCGGATGCAAATGCGGTAACGGACGCCATTCAAAACGTCGCAAAGGGAATTTGGACGCAGTTCGCCGCGATTGTGTTGACTGAACCGGTTTTCAGCAAGGTCCGGCCCACGCCCGGCAACTGGAGTTATGTGCGTATCATGTTTAAAATCTGGCCCGGCCAAAGTTCGGTGATCGAAACGGTGTTTCGCGCTCAAATGGTCAGTGCGATGAAAGCAATCGATCCCGGCTATGCCGATTGGCAGGTGGTCATTACGTATCGGGCCATGGATGCGTAATGTGAGTACGGAATGATGATGAATTCGAATATATGAAAAATGACTCTTGCATGATGTCCCGGCGCGTAGCGCTGCTGCGCCTGTCCCTTGCTCTGGCCGTCGTGGCGCTCCCGGTGTCTCTTGCAAACGCCGCCGAATCGCAGCCAATTCGCGTCGCTTGTGTCGGCGATAGCATTACGTATGGCGCCGGTTTGAAGAACCGGGGAAGCCAATCCTATCCTGCATGGCTCGGCCGTTGGATGGGCCCGGGATACGATGTTCGAAACTTCGGCCGCAGCGGCGCCACGTTATTGCATAAGGGTAATCTTCCCTATGTCAAACAACCGCAACATGATGAGGCTGTCGCGTTCAAGCCGGACATCGTGATTATCATGCTGGGCACAAACGACAGCAAACATCATGGCGGAGGGCTGGCAACGACGAATGCAGTCGCCGAAAATTGGCGATATAAAGGCGATTACGTCTCTGATTATAGGGCCCTGATTGCCGAATTCCGCCGCGCAAATCCCTCGGCACAAATTTACGTGTGTTGTCCGCCGCCATGCTTCCCCGGGCGTTGGGGCATTGACGACAACACCATCCATTTCGAAGTTATCCCGCTCATTCGCAAAGTCGCCAAACGGTCCCACGCAAAGGTCATAGACCTGTACACCCCGTTCGCCGGGAAGTCCGATTACTTTCTCGATACGGTTCATCCGAACGCCGCCGGCGCAAAAATGATGGCTGAGATTGTGTATCAGGCGTTGACCGGTCGACAGGCGCCCGATTGAGGTTGCAGTTTGGACTCGGGTTTATTGACGCCGAGGAATTTACTGCTAAAATTTGCATATGAGCACGGTTGCAGAAATCAGCGAAGCCATCGAGAAATTGGACGTGGCTGATCAGGTCCAGCTGTTGCAGGATCTGCCGCGGCATCTGAAGATCCATCCTGACGACCTTGCATGGACGAAGCTTGCTGAATCGTCCTTTAATTTCTGGGACAATCCCGAGGATGCCATCTACGACAAGCTATAAGCGTGGCGACGTTGTTCTCGTGCCGTTTCCGTTCACTGATTTAACCGGCACGAAGCAGCGTCCGGCGCTGGTCATCTCACCTGATATCTTCAACTCGACACGGGACGACGTTCTAATTGCTGCCATAACATCGCAAGTTCCAGTCAACCTAAAAGCGGATGAATTTTTGATTCCATCGGTTGAGATGGCCGTTGCCGGACTGCCTAAGCCATCCATTGTCAAGGTGCTGAAGCTTGTCTCGATCCATCAAGGATTGATCGTCCGACAAATTGGCCGTTTGCCTGAACCCACAGTGGCAAAAATCCTCAACCAGATTCGAAACCTCCTGTGAATTCCCTCGAAAAAATCCTTCGCGAAACCGTGGAACAGTTTCATTCCGAAACCGGCACGATTCATACTCTCGACGCCGAAAAACAATTTCTGCATCTGGCGGCGCACGTGGGTTTGCCGCCGCAATTGCTCGATTTCGTTAAAATCATTCCCGTCGGCAAGGGCATTGCGGGCCAGGTCGTCGCACAGGACAAGCCGGTGAGTATTTGTAATTTGCAGACCGATTCCGGCGGTGTTGCCGAACCCCGCGCAATACAGACCGGCGTGGGCGGCGCATTGTGCGTTCCGATTCGAGCGGGCTCGAAAATCGTCGGGACCCTCGGCGTCGGCACGGTCCGGCCTTACGAATATACGGCGGACGAAACGCGGCAATTGGAGGAGATCGGAATCCGCATCGGTCAGATCATCAAACAATGAGCTTATGGCGCTAATTATTCCCACGGAGAAAAAACCGAAAGTTGTCGTCACGCCGATTGAAAAGCCGAAACCGCTTTCCCCGGCCGAGGTATCTGAGACCGCGCGCGGGCTTATCGCCAACGTGGAGAAAGTCATCGTGGGCAAGCGCGAACAGGTTTTGTTGTCCGTCGCAGTGTTGCTTGCCGAAGGGCATGTGCTGATTGAAGACGTGCCTGGCGTCGCCAAGACGATGCTGGCGCGCGCCCTTGCCCAAAGCGCCGGCGCCACGTTCCGGCGCATCCAATGCACGCCCGACCTCCAGCCGTCGGACGTCCTCGGTGAGCCGCGCCTGGATCCGCAATCCGGACGCTCCGAATTTCATTTCGGTCCTCTTTTCGCGCAGTTTGTTCTCGTGGACGAAATCAATCGCGCCAGCCCGCGCACCCAGGCGGCGCTCCTCGAAGCCATGGGCGAGGCATCTGTCAGCGAAGGCAACGTCACATATCGTCTCCAAAAGCCGTTCATGGTCATCGCCACGCAAAATCCAATCGAACAGGAAGGCACATTTCTCCTGCCCGAAGCCCAAAAAGACCGGTTTCTCATGCGCATGAGTCTGGGCTATCCTAAATGGGAGGATGAAAAGGAAATGATCGAACGCTTTCAATTGCGGCATCCCATCGAGACGCTCCAGCCGGTGGCCACGCCCGATCGCATCCTCAAATGCCAGGAAGCCGTGCGCGAAGTCAAAGTGCCCGCAGAGACAAACGATTACATTTTGAAAATCGTTCGCGCCACACGCGAGCATCCCGCCCTGCTCCTGGGAGCAAGCCCGCGCGGCTCGTTGGGACTTTTCCGCGCCGCCCAGGCCCTGGCCGCCATTGATGGCAAGGACACCGCCGCTGTCGAACAGGTAAAATATCTCGCCCCGATAGTCCTTGCGCACCGTCTCATCGTCCGAAAAGACGAACAATTTCGCTCCGCCCGCGTCCCCGCGATCATTCAGGAGATGCTTGCCGCCCCATGAGTTATGCAAATCCCTTCGGGTCCCAATGCGAAACGGGAAAGGATATTTCACCGCCTGTTTCAAATTGGAATGTGGATCAAAGGGTTTGATGGCTTTATCGAAACCATCGGAGGAATCGTCCTGATGTCCATCAGTCTGGACGCCATCAACCGTTACGTCATTGAGCTCACACAAAAAGAAATCGAGGAAGACTCCGGCGATATGATCGCCAACGCCTTGCGCCACGCCGTACATCGCATGACGCCAGGTTCCAAAAACATCGCCGGCGTCTATCTGGTGGCAAACGGTGTTGTCAAAGTTTTCCTGGCCGTGGGCGTTCTGCGCGGCAAATTCTGGTGCTATCCCGTCGCCATGATCGTCATCACAGTTTTCGTCCTGTTGCAAAGCCTCCGCCTCTGCTTCCACTTTTCCTGGCCGATGCTCCTGGGAACTCTGATTGACGTCGCCATCGTCCTCCTTATCTGGCGTGAATACAGGAGACACCTCGCGCGAATATAGAACGCCCATCCATGCCGCGCTTGCCGTCTTGGAGATTACATGAAGGCGGGCGCATCTTGACACTGTTCTTGGTAGGGATGGCGCGCTGCGCCGTCCGCGCCTCGTAATAGCGGCGCAACCGAACATAGTCGGATGAAGGCTTTCCCTTCAATTTTTCCTTTTTAATTTTCAATTTCCTTGCTAAACAGTCCCATGCGAACTGTATCTGCCCTTTGTTCCAAAATCGTTCCCGCTCTGGCTCTCACCCTCGCCGTCGCCGTCTTTGCGCTCTCCGGCTGCGCTACACATCCCGTTGCGCCGCCCCCTTCAGCCCAGGTGTTCAACCCGGAAAAACTCGCCGCCATGGACGCCGCCATCGAATCCGCCATCACCAATCACAAATGTCCCGGCGGCGTGCTCTGGCTCGAACACGACGGCGCTGTTTATGAAAAAGCCTACGGCAATCGCTCTCTCGTGCCCGATGTCGAGCCAATGACCGAAGACACCATCTTCGACATGGCGTCCCTCACCAAAGTGATGGCGACAACGCCGGCCATTATGCTTCTGATTCAGCGCGGCCAGGTGAAGCTGGACGCGCCGGTGTGCGCCTACATTCCTGAATTTACCGGCGGCGGCAAGGAACACGTCACCGTGCGCGAACTGCTCACGCACACATCCGGCCTCCCTCCGGACATCGAGACAAAAACGGATTGGCATGGCTGGAATACCGCAATTCAAATGGCGTGCGCGATGAAATTGGACACGACCCCGGGCACGCATTTCAAATATAGCGACATCAATTTTATTCTCCTGGGCGAGATCGTCCGGCGCGTCAGCCACACGCCCTTGAATGTTTTTGTGCAGAAGGAAGTTTACGGTCCGCTCAAAATGAAGGATACGGGGTATCTGCCGCCTAAATCGAAGATGGGACGGATTGCTCCCACGGAGGTGGTGAATGGCAAGCCCTGGCACGGCGTGGTCCATGATCCCACGGCGCGGCACATGGGCGGTGTGGCCGGCCATGCGGGCCTGTTCTCGACGGCGTACGACCTGGCGCGTTACTCGCGAATGATGCTCAACATGGGCGAATTGGATGGTGTCCGGATTTTCACGCCGGAAACGGTCAAGCTGATGACGAGCCCGCAGTGTCCGCCTGCGGTGGACCTGCTGCACGGGCTGGGCTGGGACATCGATACGCCGTACTCCGGTCCGCGCGGCAGCCTTTTCCCGATTGGCTCTTACGGCCATACCGGCTGGACGGGAACGTCCGTTTGGATTGATCCGTATTCAAAAACATTTGTGATTTTTCTGTCCAACCGAAATCACCCAACCGAGAACGGCAACGTGATTGGATTGCGCCGCAAACTCGGAACGCTTGCCGCCGAGGCAATCAACGGCGTGAATTGGACCAATGCAGTGGTTAAGTATTGAGCCCAATTGAGGTAGACGACGGCGCGCTGCGCCGTCGGCGCCGCGCAGAGCGGCGCAACTGAGCGTAGTCGGAGGTTTAATCCAGATCAGTGCTGCCTTCGTCCGCAGATGGAAAAGAAGTGCGATGCGATGTTTGGCCACGTTCGTTGCGCCGCTCTACGCGGCGCTACACGGCGCAGCGCGCCGTGTTCCACCACACTGTGGATGAAGTAGCAGCGAACGTCAGTTCGCTCTAACTTTCCCTGCCTCACGCCAACCAATGTCAGAAAACTCCGGAAAAAGCTTGCGCTGATTTCAAAAACTGATATTGTTACTTTTTTGAGGGTGGACTTGAAAACCTGCAGAGAAACCCGTTCCAACAACACTTGGCATAAACCTGGCCGAAACCCTGGCGTAACAGCGTTTACTTTGATCGAGTTGTTGGTTGTTATTGCGATTATCGCCATTTTGGCGGCAATCCTGTTGCCTGTGCTGTCCAGAAGCAAGGAGACAGCCCTGGCGGTGTCCTGCCTGAATAATACTAAGGAACTCGGTCTTGCGATTGAGTCGTATTGCGATGAAAACCAGGACTATTTTCCGCAGGTGAAGCCCTGGTGGACAGCGGGGCCCTACCTAAACAAATACGGCATCAATTGCGGAGGCGAATGGTTCCTAAGTGATGGTATTACGCCTAATACCATCGCCCCCATGCTCAGTCAATACGTCAAAAACGACGATGCCTGGGTCTGTGCCAAGCGCCAGCGCGGTCATTCTTATGTTGTGTCCGGCAAAGTCGTGGGCGGCCAGGACCCGAGCATTACTGGATTTCTTTCGTACGGCTTTAACGAAATCGGCGTTTTTGGCGGCCCCGATCTGACCACGGGTGATATGGGGACTGGAAACATTCAAAAGTTTAAAGCTGCCAATTGTCGGCGTCCCTGCGATATAGTCAGCATGTGTGATGTCAGCGGATCAAATGACCCCTCTCAAATCGGCGGCGATGCCGATGCCTGCTGGCTCGACACAATCTGGGCGGGAGAATCGGGTCCCACTGTGCCGGCAACCGGAGGATTTAACTGCCGCGTCCAAACTGCCTATGCCAAACACGATAACCGCCTGAATTTTCTTTATGTGGACGGCCATGCGGCCAGTTCTTATCCCAGCGCAATTAGCTGGGGACAATTCTGGGGAATCTTTGATCCAACCGTCCTCCTTCGCACACAGGCCGGGCCTATTTACAAAGAGTACGAACACATCAGCACCCCGTCGTACGATCCCATTCAATGGTCCGGCCTGCCGGAGTGATTAATCACATTATCTAATATAAGTGTATAAGCTTATATTTTATCGCCGTGTGTTTCGTTTTTGTTATTGCCAATCCGCTGCTTTTACTATTAAATGTCTTTTTCGACGGCGCCACGTCGTTGAATCGTAGTTCTTACAACAACTTAACAGGAAGAGTTTATCCAAATGAAAATCCATTATCGTTGGCTATTGCCTTTTGCGGCCGTTGTTTTGACTTTAACCGTATCCAGGGTTAAGGCTACGCCCTATGCGTGCGAAGTGACGAACAACAATGGAACCATCCAATTTTACCTCGGTGAAGCTGCGGACAGTGTCACCGTAAATTTTGACAATGACACAGTCACCACCAATCTAGGCGCGCTGCCGGCCGGCAAGAATTCGTTTGCCCTCAATTCGCACACCAATTTCGCGATTGTCGTTTCGAAGAACGGGAGCGGCATGTGGCACCAAATCAGTGTCGATGCCACGAACAACAGTTTTTATGGTCCGCGCGGCATCGCGGTCAACCAGGACGCTCAGAACTCGTACTTTGGCCGTGTTTACGTGGTCAATGCGAGTGCGGGCACTGGCACCCCGGCTCCGTCCCAGGCGGTGACCAGGGGCCTTTATGTTCTTAACGCCGATACTACCTACGTCGCTTCTCAAGGCGCAACCGCCAAGGATCCGTCGGGTATGACGTTTGGTGTCAGCACCACGTATTCCCCATATGGAGTGGCTGTTGGCACGGACGACGTGGTTTACGTTGCAAATAGTGATTCGCCGGACGTTTCTGGCAGCACTTACCTTAACGGTAGTGGCGTTCTTTGGATGTGCGACCCTAATATTGGCACCGCGACGGTTCTTTTCCAAACCAATGCGGCAATTGGGGCAGACGCCGCTGTGCAGGGCAGGCCGTGTGTGGTTGGTTCATATGCCGCAGGCAATTTGCAGGTCTATGCTAACATGTGGGGATACGGTGTTACCAACCCTGGTTCGGCAAACGCGCCTCTTTACACGTATATTTACGACTTCAACATCGGCGGCTCGTCTCTGCCGTATTTGTCCGCTCCCGAAACGAACGCGGTGATTGGCGGGTCCGCGCTTGATGGGGTTGACGGTATCGCGGGTGACCTCGCTATCGCTCCGGACGGAAAATTTTATGCAGCTCAGGACAGAACCAGTGCGCTCGGGGGAGAGGCCAGCGGCAGTGTCAGCCTGTGGGTTTATGCGAGTGACGGGGTAACCTATTTGTGGGACTCTTCTACTGCCAACGGCGGAGTTGATCCGTTTTCGAGCACCCTTGGAGTTGCTGTGTCTCCTGATGACAAATACGTCGCGTGCATTAACGGCAGCACCGGCAACGTGGAACTGGCAAAGTTGACCAACGGCATTCCCGACATTTCTACGGTCGTGACGAACGCTGCTGTTGGAGGCGGAACTGCCCGGGGCATCGCCTTCGATGCTGCCGATAACGTGTATGTCACCAGCGGTGGCAATGACCGCGTTCGTGTCTTTTCTCTCGGCTTGTCTACAACCACGACGACGTACAATGACACTACTGGAACCAACGGCACATACAATTTCTCTGTTCCGCCGACCTCGGTCAGCGTTGTGGCGATTACGAACCAGGCCTCGCAAAGCGGACCCACTCCTGGCGTTTTTCAAATTACACGCGCGGGCCAAAATCTCAATCTGCCTTTGACTGTAACGTTTGTCTTCAGCGGTACCGCCACTAACGGCGTTTATACCGTTTCGCCCGCCGGCATTACTCCTGATGCGACAAATACGATTACGTTGGCGGCTAACGCCCTTTCAACAAATGTGACGATCATTCCCGTGAATGATGGCGTCTCAAGACCCACAACGACCGTTATCCTTTCATTGATGGGCGGTTCCACGTACACCGTTGGAACCCCAGCCGCGGATACGGTGGATATCCAAAATACCGGCCCTCAATTGGTGTTTGTCAGTGGTGTCGGCGCGCCGTCAATGTACAAGGCCTTTTCAAATGATTATGCCAGCTTTACCGTGACACGCTGGGGCAATACGAACGTTGCTGCTTATCCGATATCCTTTACAACCACCGGCACCGCGGTTTCAGGACAGGATTATACGGCTCCAACTCTTATGATTAATCCCGGCGACATCAATGATACGGTTTATGTATCTCCGCTCATTGCCGGCCAGCTTCCAATCGATACGAATAACTTGCCTTACACGGGAAATGAGACGATCATTGTGAGCGTTGCGAACGGAGGCGGCTATACAGGCGCCACAAATAACGTCACATTGACGCTTGTTGACAACCAAAATCCGCCTGCAGTAGTTCTTTACGAAGATCCATTGACCAATTCGGCGCCCACAAACTGGAACACTACCGCGGCCAGCTCTGACATGGTTACGGGAACACCCGTGGATTATTTCACCGATTTTGGCTATGACCTCTATAATGATTCGCGAGACGCTGACGGCGTGCCTATTCCGTATCCTCCAAACGAATATACCGATGCGCTGCGCTTGACTGTTAATAAGACCACGGATGCCACCACGACGCCAAACTCGGCGGTTAATGTGTATCCTACGAACCTGGTATTGAACGGCAATTTTGCCGTTCGTTTCAGCATGAATTTGGACCAGGGCAGTGTGGGCGGACAAACTGAAGGTCCCCTGTTCGGCATTAACTGTAACGGCAAGATGACCAACTGGTGGACCGGTGAGAATATTACCGGCGTTGATTACCAATGGGGCGCGGACGGTATCTGGTGCTGGATTAACGCTGATGGCAATGCCAACTTCATTAATGGTTCCGGCGATTATGTTGTCCTTACCGGTAACGGCGGCAAGCTCCCGAACACCGGTTGGGCATATCCGGCCGTCACGCAGTTCAATCGCTCGGTAGTGGCCAGCGAATTCAAAACGAATGTATTTACCTCCACCGCGGGTCCCGGAATCCCGGCAAACGGGTCTCCGGACAACTTTTACAACATCAATTCATGGGCGGACGTTGAAATCAAGCAATTCAACAACGTCGTGACCTTCTCGATAGACAAAACTCAGATTTGTATCTATACCAATACGACCTCCTTCACCAATGGCACGGTCCTGTTGGGCTATCAGGAGGCATATGACGGCTACAGCGGTGAAGACGCCGCCGTTTACTATTCCGACCTGAAGGTTGTGCAGCTGACCCCGCCGGCAATCGTTGGATCGGGTTACAGCGCTGTTCCGACGCCGACGTACACGTTTGACTTCACATCGCCCGACGGAACCGCCACAACCTCGTCGTTTAAAGTTACCGGCACGACATCGCTCGCGCCGCCGGTGACCTTCACCCCCGTGACCGGGGCTGCCATCACACAACTGCCGGATGGCACCTATCAGGCGACCGTCCCGATTGGCAGCAAACCCGTTCAATTTTTCCGAATTGAGCAGGTATTGTAGACCCTGACACGACGTGTTATCTTGCTTCCTGGCGCCTGCTCTGTCAGGCGCCAGGTAACCATTTTTAAAATAAGATTTTTAATTGGGAACTCAAATTTGGTATGAATATTCGTTCGAAATTCTTCGTCTGGGGCTGCTTAGGCGTCCGTCGTCGGTTCACCAGTGCTTTTACTCTGATCGAACTTCTGGTGGTCATCGCCATCATTGCAATTCTGGCGGCGATCCTGTTGCCGGTCCTTAGTCGGGCAAGGATCCGGGGGCAGGAGGCCCAGTGTGTTAGTAATCTGAGGGAATTGCAGATCGGCGCGATAACTTATGCCCAGGACAACGCCGACGTGATGTTGCCGAATGCGCCCGCCGCGTACGGCGGAGGCTCACAGAACGGCGTCCAGGATGGCACGACCTGGTGCGGAATTCAAATCGAGAATTTTGGGTTCAGCTCTCCTCCTCCTCTTTCTGGAAACTTTCCTCCGGAGGTTGCGAATACAAATTGGGCCTACTACGAAAACTCCATTCTGGGTCCATACATGGGCAGCCAGGTCGGGGTGTATAAATGTCCTGGGGACAATGTTCCATCTGCAAATGGACCTCATATCCGCACCTATTCGATGAATAGCCAGGTGGGAGACGTATACATTAAGTCACTGGTTGAAGGCGCCAACTATAATCCGGGTTATGTTGCCTTTGTCAAATTGACCGACTTGAACTCGAAGTTTTCACCTGACATGTGTTTTTGCTTTTGCGAAGAGAATTTTTCATGGCTGGAAGACGGATTTTTTCAGGTGAATATGGGAAACCCCGCTGCTAAGCTTTATCCGAACGTGCCGGGCGCGTACCATGCGCGCGACGGCATTTTCTCATTTTATGACGGGCACGTTGAGATCCATAAATGGTTGAGCCCAGATCTGCCGGGCTGGAATCTGAGCTTCTATGAAGCTCGACAAGAAGCGCAATATTCGGGCGGCGTTTCTCCGGTAAGAGGTGAACGGGATCCGGATTACCAGTGGCTTATAGCACACTCCTCGGTGCCGGGCAGTTGACGGACCCGGGTTAAATCAGACCCGCAATGCCATACCGGTATTGCGGCCAAATCAACCTTTTTTTTCGTGCCGTGCCAGACTAATCTTTTTTATGCTGACTTTGGAAACACCAGTCCGCGCTTCGGAAAAAAAATCGCGTGGCGATGCTTCTTCGGTTTCGCCCTCGGGCGTCGTCGAATCCCTCCAGCATCATATCCTGGTGGATGGGTTCAAGCTCGTCTTCGACATTCAAAACAGCCGTGGCTCGCGTTTCATCGACGCCGCCACCGGACGCGAGTACATCGATCTTTACGGCTTTTACGCCTCCCAACCCATCGGCTTTAATCATCCGCATTTGAGCCGCCCGGAAGTGGAGGCGGATCTGCTCGCCGCAGCCAAGATCAAAGTGGCCAACGCGGACGTTTATACCGTGCAATACGCGGCGTTCATCGAGACGTTTGCGCGGGTGATGGGACTCAAACCTTTGGACCGATATTTCTTCATCGAAGGCGGAGCGCTGGCTGTCGAGAACGCGCTGAAGGCGGCGATGGACTGGAAAGTCCGCAAGAACATTGCCGCCGGGCGAGGGGAACGCGGGACCGAAATCATCCATTTCCAGGGAGCGTTTCACGGGCGTTCAGGCTACACGCTGAGCCTGACCAATACGGACCCGAAAAAGACGGCGTACTTCGCGAAATTTCCCTGGCCGCGAATCAGCGCGCCGATGCTGAACTTTTCGCTGCCGGAGCCGGAACAATTGGCGGATGTGATTGAAAAGGAAAAGCTGGCGGAGAAACAAATCCGTGAAGTTCTGGCGCAAAAGCGTGTGGACATTGCGGCCATCATCATCGAGCCCATCCAGGGGGAGGGTGGCGACAATCATTTTCGGCCTGAATTTTTCCAGTTGCTGCGGCGTTTATGCGATGAGAATGAGGTGCTGTTGATATTTGATGAGGTGCAATGCGGGATGGGCATTACCGGAAAGAACTGGTGCTGCATGCATTCGGGCGTGCTGCCGGATTTGCTGGTCTTTGGAAAGAAGGCGCAGGTGTGCGGGGTGATGGCCGGACCGCGATTGGATGAGGTGACGGATAATTGCTTTCGCTTGCCCGGACGCATCAGTTCGACGTGGGGCGGCAACTTTACCGATTACGTGCGCTCAACACATTTTCTGCGGATCATTGAGGAAGAGGAACTGGTGGAGAATGCGCGAGAGAAAGGGAAGGAATTTTTGGAAGGGCTAATGGCGTTGTCGCGGAAGCATTCGGTCTTGACGGCGGCGCGAGGACGCGGGTTGATGCTGGCATTTAATTTGCCGGACACGGCGAAGCGGGATGCGTTTTGGAAGGGCTGTTATGAACTGGGATTGCTCGTAATCCGTTGCGGCGATCGCTCGATACGCCTGCGCCCCGTGCTGGACGTAAAGGACGATATCATCGATTCATCATTGCGCATCATTGACGAACAATGCGCCAAGTTGAAATAACCGGATGTGGTGGAACACGGCGCGCTGCGCCGTGTAGCGCCGCGTGCAGCGGCGCAACAAGTGGGTTCAGCATGGTGGCCGCAGTGCAAGCCGTTCTGCTCCAACTCATCCGCGCCCTGACCGTACGGCGTTGCTCGCCGCATTATCTGTCCAAAAATCGGCGGGCAATTCTCCCTCTCCCGGCGGGAGAGGGCCGGGGTGAGGGAGAATCGTCCGAACGAGAATATTGCGGTTCATGGGGAGCCTCTTTCGATTTTCGCATGCATTGGGACCATGAACCGGGGTGGGGACGGCTCGTCCCCACGCGCGGCATGTGGGGACAAGCTGTCCCCATCCCGATCCTAACGGTTCATGGGGAGGGCGAACGGTTGACAAACAATACGTGAAGTTGAAATGATGGTACCAATGACGCTCTCGTCAACATATCCCGGAGGGATTGATGGAAATAGCCCGGCATTTCAATGCCGGGTTGAACGCGGGAATCCGATAAGTCCCGAAGGGACGGCTGATTTCTCCCATCATTTCACTAAGCCGATGACTATTTTCTCATGAAAACTAACTCATTTGCGCCTGACCGTTCGGAATTGTTTACTGCACAATTGTCAAACCATCGGCGGACAATTCTCCCTCTCCCAGCGGGAGAGGGCAGGGGTGAGGGAGAATCGTTCGAGCAAAAATGCTTTGCGGTTTGTGGAAAGAGTTGATTTAAAATTCTGACGAAATGAAAACCTTAGCCAAGCCAGCAGGCCTCAAATTAAACGGCCGAAACAAAAGCCGTCGTGTTGTGCCGGCGGCTTCCGCCACCGTTAACAACAATTCCGCCGCGTCCGTTCTTAAAAAACTCGGCATCGAGGCCGTAGCCGCCGGCGTTTTCGACGGCGAATGGCGAGGCTCGGGCAAGCTCCTCGACAGTCTTTCGCCAAACGACGGCACGTTGCTCGGGCAAATTGGCGCCGCTACCCCTGAAGAATACGAACGCGCCGCCACGCGCGCCGCCGCAGCGTTCCAAAAATGGCAAACCATTCCCGCGCCCAAACGCGGCGAAATCATTCGCCAGCTTGGCAACGCCCTGCGCGACGCCAAAAAGGATTTGGGAATGCTGGTCACACTCGAAGCGGGCAAAATCATCGCCGAAGGGCAGGGGGAAGTGCAGGAGATGATTGATATTTGCGATTTTGCGGTCGGCCTTTCGCGCCAGTTATACGGCTTGACCATCACTTCCGAGCGCCCGAATCATCGGATGATGGAGCAGTGGCATCCGCTTGGGGTTGTTGGTGTTATCACAGCATTTAATTTTCCGGTGGCCGTGTGGGCCTGGAACTCCGCGCTGGCGGCGGTTTGCGGGGATTCAACCCTTTGGAAGCCCTCGAGCCAAACCCCGCTGTGCGCGATTGCCACGATTAAAATCGCCGAGAAAGTCTGCCGCGCCAACGGAGTTGATCCGGCGATTTTTTCGCTCGTCATCGGTGACGGCCAGACCGTCGGCGAACGCATGTTAAATGACAAGCGCATTCCGCTCGTTTCGGCGACGGGCTCGAGCAGAATGGGCGCGCGCGTGGCCGAGGCGGTCGGAAAACGATTTGGGCGCACGATTCTCGAACTCGGCGGCAACAATGCCATTATCGTCGGGCCTTCGGCGGACCTCGATTTGGCGATGCGCGCGATTCTCTTTGGCGCGGTCGGCACCGCCGGCCAGCGTTGCACGACAACGCGCCGGCTCATCGTCCATGAATCCATTCACGACGAAGTGGTTGCGCGCCTGGTGCGCGCCTATGGCCAGGTAGCCGTGGGAAATCCAACATTGGAAAAAATGCTCATGGGACCGCTCATCAATACGCAAGCGGTTGCGGACATGCAGGACGCGCTCGAAAAGGTCCGCGCTCAAGGCGGGAAAATTTTGTTCGGCGGCGAGACGTTGTCCGGTCCGCAATATCCCGGGAAATGTTACGTTCGCCCGTGCCTGGTATCGGCGCGTCCGGCCATGAGCATCGTCAGCGAAGAAACCTTTGCGCCTATTCTTTATATTATCCGTTACAAAGCTTTTGAGGAAGCGATTGCGATTCAAAACGGCGTGCCGCAGGGCCTCAGTTCGGCAATTTTCACAAATGATATGCGTGAGGCCGAGCAATTTTTGTCCGCGCGCGGCAGTGATTGCGGCATTTCCAACGTCAACATCGGGACGAGCGGCGCGGAGATTGGCGGAGCGTTCGGCGGTGAAAAAGAAACCGGCGGCGGACGTGAAAGCGGCAGCGATTCGTGGAAAGTGTACATGCGGCGCCAGACGGCGACGGTGAATTTCGGCGCCGATTTGCCGCTCGCCCAGGGCATCCAGTTTGGCTGAGCCTCACGCACAGGCGGATTATGAATTTTCTTTGCGCCTTTGCGCCTTTGAGTGATATTTGATAAATTATACTATGAGCAAGTCAACAATTCCCGTTCCAAAAAATTTCGATTGGCCCCTCGCTTTTGAGGGCGAAAAATTCATTCGCGGGCGCCTGGACGAATTCCTCGCGAACAATCCCTTTTCCCACAAACTGGCTGCGCGGATGCGCGATGAAACCGGCACGGACTTTTTCGAATGGGTGGACCATCTTGTGTTGTCGCCGGATGACGAAACGTCGCTGGTCAAAGCGGGTTTTGTGCATGATAAAAAAGCCGAAACGCCGCGCGGGGAAGTTGTTTTGGAACATCCGTACGCCACGCTGCCGCGCGTGTTGTTGCGCCGCGGCAAGGCCAATCCTTCGGTAGTTGCCATCAAGCCGGAATTTGTGGCCGATTTTATCGCCGCAAACCATCTGGGCGCTGAAGCGGCCGGGGAACCGCGCTCGCGCTATCGCCGCGTAGTGGTGGCGGCGGAACGCGGTTCGCAACTGGAAGCAGTCGAGCGGCGCGCCTATCGTGGTTTTGTCCCGGGGAAATTAAAGAAAGGCGAACTGGCCGCGATTCTCAAGGCTGCTGAATTGTTTCAGACCCGCCCCCGTCATCCTGAAGGTGACGCTCAAGGTTTTGCCGTGGCAAACAAAATCCTGGCCAGGGCCCTCAAACTCGTGGGCCGCGACGTCGCCTGCCAATTGTTCTTCGAAGCCGAGCGAGCTTATTGGGAGCGACGCAATCGCGCCGGCCGGTTCCAGAAATTCCGCCAGGACAGCCTCGGGCTGGGATGGGGCAACCATGACCATCACACGTTCCGTTGTTCCCGCGCCCATTTTACCGATCTGATCAAGTTTTTGACGAAGCTCGGATTTCAAAAGCGCGAGCGGTACTACGCCGGCGCCGAAGCCGGCTGGGGCGCGCAAATCTCCGAACAGGCGGTTACCGGGATCGTGGTCTTTGCGGATGTGGACTTGATGCCCGAGGAGACGAGCATTGACTTTTCCGTGAGCAAGCTGCCGCACGCGTCCAAGATGGGCACCGTCGGTCTCTGGACCGGTTTGCACGGCGACAGTTTTCTGCAGGCCGGGATGCATCATTTGGAAGCGCGTTTCGATTTTGCGTCGCTGCGCGAGCAGTTGCAGTCGAACGGATTGAATTTAATGAAGCCGTTTTCGGATTTTGAATTTTTGCGCCAGGCATTTACCGAAGGCGAACGCTGGCCGGTCAATCCCGTGCGCGTGGAATATTTGGCTTCCGCCGGCCTTATCACGGCGGAACAGCGCGAAAAATTCATCCGCGAAGGCGCCATCGGCAGCCACCTTGAAAATCTTCAGCGACACGGCGGTTTCAAAGGCTTTAATCAAAAATCCGTCAGCGCCGTCATCGCCGCCACGGACCCGCGCAAGCAGGGTACGCACGCCACGCCGGCCTAAAAACTCCGAAACACGTAAACCTTCACCCACCGCGCTTGCCGTCTTGGAGTGCGGTGGCAAGTCTGCGCGACACCGCTTTCGGGTGTCGTTGGACTTTCAAACGGCAATTGACGTTTCAAAGTGGTCCGACTTCCAAAACGGTGTCAGCCGACCCGTCAGAACACTCCAAGGCGCAAGAGAGTTCTCACAAATCTTCTCAACCCCGACCCGTTATCGTTAATGTAACGTCGCAACAAATTATCAATCAACAACTTATAAAATGTAACAGCGTGTAACAAAGAGTGTAACACTGTAAAGTATTGGTATCCAACAATGTAACACTGTAACACGTTTTTCAACTTCAACTCATCTTTGATTCCAATTGCCTTGCTTGTATTCCATTCCGCCGACCCAAAAAACGAAATAAAAAAATTTCCATCTCCAAATCCCCGCGCCAACATTGAATTTTTTTGGGGTTCCAAATCTAGTTCTTGTACTGCGCCGTACATCTGAGAAATTTGAATTGTATCAAAATCATGAATGAGCCAGGAACTATTGAAACTTCTCAGAGATCCCACGTAGGGCAGGCATCCTGCCTGCCGGTTAACGCGGCTTCCAGCCGCGTGTTCCCAAGAATCCCAAAATCCATCTATCCATTTATCCAACCATCCGAATTGTCCCCACGTTCCGCCTTGATGGGGGGACAATTAGCCGTGAACCCTTCAAAAACCCTTATTTTCCACATATCTTTTACGTCAATGGTATTGCCGACGCTGCTTTTTCCGATTTTTCGACCCACTTTTTGTGGGAAAATCGTGTCCAAAACTCATTTTTTGATCATCAAAAGGGACAATTCCCCCTTTTCCGCGGGGATCCTGGCCTGTACTCCACTCCGGCAAATACATCGAGGAACCACCTCTTCATTTTTAACTTTTCATCTTTAATTCCAATTGCCTCGCCTTCGGTTCCCTAAGCGTGCTGACACCCAACCCCAGCAGCCGCAATGGCCGCGAGACCAGTTTCTCCCGCCCGAGCAGAAAGCACCCGAGCCGATAGATATCCCGCGATTCGGTCAGTGGTTCTTCGACGCTAATTTGGCGGGTGAGCGTGGTAAAATCGCCGTAGCGGACTTTGACTTGGACAGTATGCGCGCCGAGTTGGCGGCGTTTCAGCCGGTTTGAAATGTCGGCAGCCTGTTCCGCTAGGCAGGCGCGTAGAATTTTCCGGTCGTCGGTGTCTTTCAGAAATGTTTCCTCGCCGCTGATACTTTTGATTTCGTCGCCTAGCTCCAATGCCCGGTCGTCTTCGCCAAAAGCGAATCGTTTCAATTGGCCGGCAAATGAGCCGGCTAACGCCCGCAGGTCGCCCGGGTAATCCTGAAGGTCGCCAATCGTTTGCACTCCGGCCTGATGAAGTATTTGCTCAGTCACTTTGCCGACGCCGTAAAGCGCGCGAACGGGCAGAGGCCGCAGGAATTGCACTTTATCCTTTTCTAAAATGAACGTCAGGCCGTCGGGTTTTTTATGGTCGCTGGCAACTTTAGCGAGAAGTTTGTTGGCGGCGATGCCAATGGTCGCGCTCAATTGCCGTTCGGTGCGGATGCGCTCTTTCAATTCGCGGGCCAGCGGGAGCGATGCGAGAAGAGAAGCGTCGGCATCGGCGTGCTGGCAGAGGGCGGACAGATCCAGGTAAGCTTCGTCAATGGACATTTGCTCAACAGTAATCCCAGGGCGAGTCATGATGCGCATGATCTCCCGCGATTCCTCGCGGTAATGCTCCATGCGCGGACGCACAAATATGCCGCCGGGACACAATCGTCCGGCAGTGGCGATGGGCATGGCGGAGCGGACGCCGAATTTTCGGGCTTCGTAGCTGGCAGCGCACACGACGCCCCGTTGGGTGGCCGGCGCGCCTACAATGACGGGTTTGCCGCGAAGGCCGGGATTGTCCCGTTGCTCAATCGAAGCGTAGAACGCATCCATGTCCAGGTGAAAAATGACGCGAAACATTGCTGTAATTGGATAGACATTCTGTCCGGCCTTTTGCAATATGATTTCGTGTGTTCCGGCGGTTCATTCGGGATTGACACAGGCGCGAATGAAAACGGATTAATGTTGAAAGGTACTACTTTCATGCGTTTATCCGTCTTCGCGCTGCTCGCGTGTCTTTCCATTTTGCTTTGGCCGCGCGCGGCCCGGGCCGATGCATCCATTCCAGGCATTGTTTCGGCCAATAGCGCGTCCGGTCAATTCGTCGTAGTGGGTTCACCGCGGACTTCTCCGCTGGCGGCGCTGCCGGAAATCGCCACGAACGAGGAATTTGCGCGGCTCGATCCGGCCTTCCTGGCCGTCTCCGCTGAGCGTGTCAAAGACGCCCTTCTGCAAAAAATCGGCATTCGTTCCGATGCCATGGTGGGCACAACGATATACCTGACATTGCAGCCGGCGAGCGCGTTGGATGAAAACGTGGCTGTTTTCCCGCAACGTTTCAGCGGCCAGTGGATTTATCACGTGGTGTTGCCGGACATTTTGCCGCGCGAACGCCTCGCCCGCGCGTTGACTGGCGTTTTCCTTATGGACTATGCCAACCGCAATGCCGGTCCGCGTTCCGCTGAAGTTCCGGCATGGCTGGTAGAGGGATTGTCCCAGGAAATACTCGATGAAACCATGCAGGACGTCATCCTCTCGGTGCCTGGCGAATCAGTGAACAATATTCCCGTGGACCGTGTAAATCTCACCGAACGGAGTCTGGATACGCTTGGCACCACCCGTGCCGTCCTCCAAACTTATTCCACTCTGACGTTCCAGCAACTGTGCTGGCCGACGGATCTCCAGCTTTCGGGTGAAGATGGCGGCGTTTATCGCGCCAGCGCGCAATTGTTCGTGGATGAATTGTCGGGTATTCCCAACGGCCGGGCGAAATTGCGCGCGATGTTGGATGCATTGCCGCGTTTCTATAATTGGCAGACGGCTTTCTTTTCCGCCTTTAACCAAAATTTTTCCACTCCCCTTGACGTCGAAAAATGGTGGGCGTTGCAAACCGTGATATTTAGCGCACAGGCTCCCGGTCCGCAATGGACGCCCGGGCTGAGCCGCGAAAAATTGGATGAAATTTTGAGTGTAGCCGTGGATTTCCGGACCAAGTCCAACAGCCTGCCGAGCCATGCGGAAATTTCACTGCAGGATGTCATTAAGAACTTCAATTCAGGGGCTCAAATGGAAATTCTGCACCTCAAACTGCACGATCTCGAAACCGCGCAGTTTCGGATGGCCCCCGCGCTGGCTGTATTGGCCGCCGAATACCGCAACGCGCTCGCCGGCTACCTCGGCGAAGAGGTGGTCAACCGCCGCGGGGTCATCGTTGATAAATTCACGTCCAGGGTCATTTCCGCGCGCGACACATTGCTGATACTCAATGCCCTGGACGCCCGCCGGCGCTCCATCGCATTGGCCACCGGACGCGGTTGGCTGGAATAATCAAACGGCAAAAAATAAAAGTGTCCCTGCAAATCTGCAGAGACACTTTTAAGTGCCGCCAGCCGCCGGGCTAAACCGTTTCAACCTTTTAACGTTTCAACGGTTTCAAAATCAATCCGCGTATTTAACACTGCAACCGTAAGGCTTGGTTTGCGAAACCGCTATCGGTTTGCCGTTCAATACGTCATCAACGGCTTCACGAACGTAATTGCGCGCGGTTTTTGGGTCATGGACCGGGTCCGCCTGGTCATCGATCGCGCCCTCGTAAACCAGGGTGCCTTTTTGGTCAATGACATACATGTCCGGCGTAGTCTTCATGTCATACAAATGACCAACGGCGCCTGAACTGTCATCGACCCATGCCGTGACGTCCATCTTTTCCTGGGCCATTTCCTGGCGGGCCTGTGTGTCGGTGCGATGGCTTGGATTGTGTGGATTGACGGAATTCACCAGCAGCCAAACAACACCTTTGGCGGCCAGTTCCTTCTGTAGTGCCTGCATCGCGCCCGTGGCATACTGGTTATGGCAAAACGGGCAGTCGGAATTATACGATTCGATGACGACAATCTTGCCCTTATAGTCGCTCAAGTGGACGGTATTGCCCTCGATATCCGTCGCCGTAAAATCCGGCGCCGGTTTGCCGACTTCCACCGCGAACGCGCTCGCGGCCAGCGCCATAATGGTCATTGAAACGGATAGCTTTTTCATATTTTTCAAGAAGTTTGGTTTAAACTGTATAATAAAAGACGCTCTGCACGGGCATTTGGTTCAAAATAAGCGCGGCTCCGACCGCCAGCCTATAATTAAATCCTCTTTTCGTCCGCGTCAATATAATCCACAAACGTCTGAATGTCGTCACGATGCGCCAGGCCCGATTGCTCTTTGCGCCGCTTTAACCGCGCCGCGGCTTCGGCATCGCCCGGCTTTGGCCGATGGTACATTTCCTGCCAGTGAGCTTCCTTCTCTGCAACCGACCCTTTGACGTTTTGACGCACCCAATCGCAGATCTGGCCGTCCGTCAGCGAGTCCCGGACCAGGCGAATCATTTGCTCGTGGGTAACGCCCGCAAATTTGAGCCAAAGCGCGTCAAAGCCTTTGCCAAGGTTTTCGGTATAGTCGGAGTGCAGCTTGCCGGCGAGGTTCAGCCGGATTTTGTCCACGTAGCGTGGCAGATAACGCCAGCCGTCCATCGTTTCGCGCGGGCTGCGCGGGTAAATGATGTCGTTCATGGGCGAATTATTCAAAGCGTCGGACTTGCTGTCAATGGCTGCGTATGAGATGTGTTTTTGATGCTCGAACCTTGACGCCTGGAGCTGAAAACTGAAAACTGAAAATTCTTTGAGCGCGCAATCGAAATACGACTTTGATGTCGCCGTCATCGGCGGTGGCAGTGGCGGCTACGCGGTGGCCAGGACGACGGCCAGCGCCGGACTAAAAACTGTTGTTATTGAGGGCGGCGAACAAGTGGGCGGCCTGTGCATCCTGCGCGGTTGCATGCCTACCAAGGCCCTTCTTTATATGGCCGAAGTGGCGCATATGGTGAAACACTCGGCGCCATTTGGCGTGCGCGCCGCCCGGGTTGGCCTCGACTTCAAAAAAGCCATGGCGCGGAAGAACCTGCTCATCAAGGACTTTGCGGATTACCGGGTTCAGCAACTGAATTCGGGAAAATTCAAGTTTATCCGCGCCAATGCCAAATTTCGTGACTCGCACACTCTCGAATTGACGCCATTCCCCGCCGATCCAAAACCATCGACCCTCAGGGCAAAACAGTTCGTCATCGCCACCGGCTCCGTGGTCGCGCCCTCGCCGCTCTGCGACCTCGACCATATCAATTGTCTGAACAGCGACAGCGCTTTGTCCCTGAAAAAGCTGCCAAAATCGCTCATTGTCCTGGGCGGCGGCCCGACCGCGTCTGAATTCGCGCAGTTCTTCGCGCGATTTGGCGTCCGTGTTACGATGATCCAGCGCAGCCCTCATATCTTGCACTACTTCGACGCCGATGCATCATCTGTGGTGGAAACTGTCTTCCGCCGCGAAGGCATCCGGCTCTTTACCAGAACCAGATTGCTCAAGGCCAAATGCAAAGGAAAATCGAAGACGATCTGGTTTGAGCATAACGGCGAAACGGTTTCTGTTTCCGCTGAAGAAGTTTTATTTGCCCTTGGCCGTGTTCCCAATACGGCTTCGCTCGGCCTGGAAAATGCCGGTGTGCGCACTGCTTCCAATGGAACCGTCATTGCGAACGAGTTCATGCAAACCAGCGCGCCGCATATTTATACCGCGGGCGATTGCACCGGGCCTCATGAGATAGTCCACATCGCCATTCACCAGGGCGAAGTCGCCGGGCGCAACATTGCCAATCCGAATTCCGCATCCACCGATTACCGATTGATTATTTTGGTGGTGTTCACTGACCCCCAATTGGCGTTTGTCGGATTGACGGAGACGGCCGCCAAGGCCCAGGGGATTCCGTTTATTTCCGCGAGTTACCCGTTCAATGACCATGGCAAGTCCATCATAATGAATGCAATGGACGGATTCGTGAAACTCCTGGCCGATCCCAAATCCGGGGAAATCATCGGCGGCCAATGTGCCGGGCCTATGGGAGGGGACCTAATCCACGAAGTTGTTGCTGCCATGGCCAAACGCATGACCGTTCACGAACTGGCCGCCATGCCGCATTATCATCCCACGCTCGCAGAAATTTGGACCTATCCAGCCGAAGAATTGGCCGACAGAATTAAATTGAAAACTTAGCCGTGCTGTTCTTGTCCGCTTCCTCTATCGGTATTCGGGCCCGGCCATTTCTCGTGCGTTTATATGAACTGAATGGGGCCAGATGGTATGGCCCCACATACAGTCACCCTCGCTGGCCGTAACTGTCTCGGCTGCCCGCAACGCCTCGCCATGTCCATCCCAAAACGTAAAATTGCCACGGTGCGTGTGCCAGTATCCCATAAGGGCATTCGTCCAATCGAGAAAGCGCGCGCTGACGCCCGGTCCAGTCCAGCAGGATTCGCCAAACAATATCATCTGCGAGGGTTTCGCAATTGACGTTATGGGAAATGAGTGCACACCCGTTGAACCGTAATCCCCCCAAAATGTGTCTTCGGCGATGCCGTAACTCGTTATGACCGTATCATTCACGTCTTCGTCTGCTGGAGTCCAGGTTGGCGGCATGGTAGGGCATGCCCACAAATTATTGGGGCCGTTGGTAGCACCGGGGGCATAGGGCAATATTGCAAAGCTCCAGGTCCATGCTCGGCCATCATTAGGCTTTGGCGGCGCAGGCCAGACGGGTCCCGTTTGGGTGCCCATGCGTTCCCCACACATATTCCCGTTGTTATCGTCGGCGTAGAGCATGGCGGCGATGGTAATTTGGCTTTCGTGATCCAGGCATTCAATTTGGCGCCCCTTTTCCTTTGCCGTAGCCAGGGCCGGAAATAGCATCGCGGCCAGAACGGCGACGATAGCGATGACCACGAGCAGTTCCACCACCGTAAATGCTTGATTGCGGTTTGGGACGTTCATTAGCGTGCTGTGGAACAGAACATTCTTCCGACCTGCCTGTTAAATAACAGCAACCCGCGCCGCTTGCAACTTTCAATCTGCTCAGTTAGCGCCCTGATTGGCAATCAACCATTACAGATTCATCTCAATTCTTCGTATTTGATTTGGTTGTCACAGCCCATGCCACCAGGAATGGAATCAACCAGACCAAATTTAACCAAAGCCAGTGATCGTTTATAAAATCAGAGAGGCGAAAGGAAACAGTCGACTCGATGAACTGCCTGGCTGCGTCGTTATTTGCGTGCGCGGCCCAGGCGAAATGGCCCGCGGCAAAGTCCCGTGCCAGCCCGAAATCGCCCACTGCCGAACGCCAGCCAATCGCAATACAACTGCCTGCCGCCTGCCATCCGGCCGTGAGTCCGCCGAATAACGTCCATACACCCAAAGCAACCCCGCCCAGAGCGAACATCCCCACTCCGATACCGCCCAACGATATAATCCCAACGGAAAAGCCTCCGATGCTCAACGGCGCCATGGCCTGTCCTCCCAGTGCAAATAGCCCGCCGATAGCGTTAGAGCCAATCGCAACCCAGGCTTTGACCGGTCCTTTCAAAAGTGCGAATCGGTCTCCAACGCGAATGTGAACAAGCGGCAGGCCGAACAAACTTGCCTGGCTGCGATATTCCCACGCAGGTTTAGGAAAAACTCCGGCATATTTTTGTTCGAGGATAACGGCCAGTTTTTCGCACGGCTTCTGTAAGGCACTCAGGATCCAAATTGTCGGCAAATAAATCAAAACCAGGATGGTAGCGAATAGCCCGGACAAATAAGAATGGTCGGTTTCATGGCGCGAGAGCCATAAAACCACCACCGCGATCGGGATAAACAATCCCAGCGTGATGATTGCTATTTTTCCAAACAGAGATTTGACCGCAGCCCGTTCTTGATCCGATGCCGCTCCGGCCAGTGTGCTGCGGTAGGCAATGTAATTCGGAAGCACGACTGCAAGCGGCCCCAGTAGCAGGCTGAGCAGTCCCATTGTTCCTGCGGTCTTTGCGGCGGCCCCGCTCGTCGCAACGGCCGCTCCTGCGGTTGCCGCCTTGGCTGAAAACGTAAGCGCGGGCAACGACGCCAAAACCGCGAGCGTGAATGCCTTGCCCGGATTGCTTCGGCTTAACGCGCCCTCGACAAACTTCAGGTATTGTTCCTGCAACAGCTTTCGGCCCCGCGATAGACGCTGTTTGACCGCATCCACGCTCAAGTCCAGGTTTTCCGCAACGGTTTCAATGGATTGATGCTCGCGATAAAATAGAATCAGCGGCTCGCGGTAGATTTCCGGGATACGGCTCAAGGAGCGCCACAAGATCGCTTCCTCCTCCCGGGTCATCGTCTGTTCGACAGGCAACGGCTCCATAGAACTGAGCCCTGAATTCTCCTCCAAAGGTTCCGCTGACCGGCCTGGCTCATGGCGTTGTTTGCGCAGCCAATTGTGAATCAGGTTCCGGGCGATGCCGCAAAGCCATGAGCGTAATTTTTCCGGTTCGCGCAACTCGGGAAGCTGTTTCCATGCAGTGACAAAGGTGTCCTGCGCCAAATCCTCACTTTGGCTCACGCTGCCCGTCGCGCTATAGGCCAGGGAACAGACTAAAGTTTGATACCGCACAACGATTTGGCCGAAGGCTTCGGTATTGCCGGAAAGGCATTCCCGAATTAATTCGGAATCCGTTTGCGCCGTTGCTGAAATCATGCTGGTCGTCATCATAACGCCGCATACGTGGCAGAAAAGGGGGAAAAGGTGACAACAAAAGCTGGAAAAAGCTCCAGCGGTTCACCAGAGAAAATGCAAAGGTTGCCGATTCAAAAAGTTGCGATATGTTTCGCCATGACACGAGGAGTCCGGCTTTGGCTGTTGTTCCTGCTCTGCGCGGTGGCAATGCCTGTTTTCTCGCAAACGATTGATGTGCCGGACAATCTCGCCCGGCTCATCGCTCAGGAAGACACGGACGGCGACAAAAAAATCACGGTTCATGACCATCTAACCCCCTTCGAAATCCGCGGCACAAACGGCATGTTCATCAAACAAATTCAGGGCGCCTATCCGCTGTCAGTGTTGTTGCAGGAACTTAAAAGGGCAGCCGACGCGGACCGCTTCCAAATGCCTCTTTCCGGCGTTGATTTTGCCGAGCCGGTTACGGAACGCACGCTCCGGCTCATCAGGGACGATTATTGGAACGCGCTGACGCGGCGAATCGATGCGGCGCACGTGGACGATGTGGTTCACGATCCCAAGGTGGCGTCCAGGGACGATTACCTTTACATCCCTGCCTCGGATACGAATGCCGTAGCTTATTTTGAGTCGGTTGGAAGAGTCGAAGCGGCCGCAGACCGTTCGCCCGCGCTTAAAATTGTTCTGTTGCCATCCGCGGAAAACGTCACAGGCGATTTTGTTCGCAGCCTGGATGGCGCGCATGGGTTGCTCTCGCTCGCCCTGATGACAAACGCTGATGGAACTATCTCCGGCGTGCCGTATGTGGTTCCCGGCGGCCGGTTTAACGAGTTATATTACTGGGACAGCTATTTCATCACGCTTGGGCTGTTACAGGACGGTCGCAAAGACCTGGCGCGTGGCATGGCGGACAATCTGCTTTACGAGATGAGGCATTACGGAAAAATTCCAAACGCCAACCGGACGTATTATCTTACGCGGTCACAACCGCCGTTTCTGACCTCCATTATCCGGGCAGTTTATGAATCCGGCGCGGCCGACAACGCCTGGCTCGCGTCCGCATTGAAAACCGCGATGGATGAATACCAAAATGTTTGGATGTCGCCAGAACGCCTTGTCCGCATCGGCCAGTATCAGTTGAATCGTTATTATGATTCCGGGCGGGGACCTTGTCCGGAGGTCGAGCCGGGACATTACGACGAAAAAATCGAACCCTGGCTCGTCCAGGTCAATTCCCACAATGGCTTGCCGTTAACGCCCTGGCGTTTTTTGAATCAATACCAGTATTGTGGCGATTTCTCAAATTTGACCGCGGATGGAATGACCCTCGATGAATTTTTCGAGAACGACCGTGCCATGCGAGAATCCGGCCACGACACAACCCATCGTTTCGACGACCGTGCCGAGGACTTCGTATCCGTGGACCTGAACTCGCTCCTTTACAAGTACGAAACCGACTTCGCTGAGATTTTGGAAAATAAGTTTAATGGAACGCTGCCAGGCATCGCAGGGGACGTCAGCGAGGCAGTTTATTGGCGGCGACAGGCCGGGCTTCGGCGCAACGCCATGATGGCCCTGATGTGGGATGAAAGGCGCGGGTTTTTCTTCGATTACGATTTCGTTCGTCACAGGCGATCTTCCTACATCAGCGCGACGGGACTGTACCCATTATGGGCAAAGGTGCTGAATCGCGACGCACCCGCCGATCGCAGGCGCGCCCGCCGAATGGTCGCGTACGCGCGCATGAAACTTGAGCAACGCGCGGGACTGGCCGCAAGCGCTCAGGAGTCGGTTGCCGCGGCGCGGAGCCACGATCCGCGGCAATGGGATTATCCTTATGGCTGGCCTCCGCATCAGATGCTGGCGTGGCAGGGATTTACGAATTATGGCTTCGATGAGGATGCGGCACGCCTTGCTTATCGCTGGCTCTATGCCATTGCGAAAAACGCCCACGACTATAACGGAGTCATTCCGGAAAAATACAACGTGGTTACAGGCTCACATGAAGTCTTTGTGGAATATGGAAACGTGGGCACAAAATTCGATTACATCACCCCGGAAGGCTTTGGCTGGACGGACGCCTCATTCGCGGTGGGTATGAATTTTCTTTCTCCTGAGAGACGCGCGGACCTGGACGGGCTTAAACCACCGGAGTGATCCGACTCAGATGGCACATGTTTCAAAATTTTGATGCCAAACAATCCGTTTGTGAGCGGTTCGTGTCCTATCAGGAGCTCAGTTTTGTAGTTCTTTTGGATCCATTGCATTAATCCAAGCCCGTAGTCAGGAGAGCTCCCAAAATAACCGACGCCAAATTCGGCGGACGACTTTTCGATAATAAAAATATAGTCCGGTGGATTGGTCTTAACGGCGTCAGTCATGCGCGACTGTCCGAAAACTGACAGCATGTTTGGGTCCCAAAAAAGGCATGGCGTCGGATTCACGTGGCGCGTCAGGTAATTCAGCGTAACACCCTCGGGAAGGACTGCAAGAGTCGCGTCCCGAGGCATATATTTTTCGGTCCATAACAGGGTTGCATAAATTCCCTGACTTACCTCGGATGTCGAGTTGTAGGTGATAATTTCGTCTCCGCCAGGTCCCAGCGGCAGGCTTTTTTGCGCATAGACCAATTGCGATTGATGGAACAAATTTTCGATGCCGATGAACAGCACCAGGCCGGCCATTAATCGAAAGGGCATGGCCGGCGCTAAAAACCGCCTCTCGAGCAACCGCGGCAACAACCAGAACAGGAGGTAAATCGAAGTGACGAACGCCGGCATGGCCAGCACAAATCCGTACTGCCAGATGCGTGGAAATAACCCAAGTTTTGCCAACAATATGAGCCCAAACACGCTCCATAACAACGGAAAAGCCGGTTCCTCCAATTTTTTGAAATTCAGTGTGATTAATATGCAGGCTGATAATGAAAGCAACGGCAGCGGCCAGCCACAAAAGCGCCAGTCAAAGGTGTTCAGCCAAATCAGCAGCGGCGCGATTAAAACCAATGCCACGATGCATTGCCATCCCGGCCGCAATTTAGAACGGCCCAGGCGCCACGTCGCGAACGCATAAGCGGCTGCGGCCAAAACCACCGCAATAAAATACAGGATGATTTGACGCGCATGGGCCCAGGGCGCATCCAAACCCGTGCACCATCGGTAGAAGAGGTTGTTCGTGACGTTCCCATGAAGCAACGGCAGCCAACCGAAAACAACTGAGGACAAGCTATCCTTCAGGCTCTCAGTGTGTAGGAAATAAAAAAGAAAAAACCACGATGGGACTGTTGCGGCCGCAAAGAATACCGCCAGCGACTGAGAAATGGCCTTCACGCCGCGCTGAACGCCACGCAGTACGAACGCCCCCGCAACCGCCGCCGCAAGCGCCAGAAATATGTCCGGTTTGGTGAGGAAGACAAGCCCGGCGCAAAGGCCGGCCACGGCTACTTTCCGGGTATTTCCTTTCCGTATCCAATCTGATAACAGAGCGACGGCAAAGACCGAAAGGACCAGGCCGTGCGTCGCTTCATGCGAATACGGCGCGATATAGTTGTAGTTCCCAATGGGAGTATATTCGGCAAATGTAAAAACAACGATGATACCAGTGGCAATGATCGTCGCCGTCCAAGCGTCCGAAGCGGCCAGAAAATAACGCCAGGCAACAAAGATCATCGCCGCCGCGAAGATTAAATTCGCCGCGATAAGGGTTGAAAACGAAATGCCGAAAATCTTGAAAAGGAGCGCGTTGAAATATTGGGAAAACGGTCCGCCCGCAAAGTAAAACAGGTCGCGATATAACACCGCACCATTCAAAATCCGCCACGGAATGTACAGTTGGGTGCCGAAGTCAACCAGTATGTCCGGCCATTTGCGCCAGGTCAGCCAGGCGGAGATGACAAATACAAGGGCGGCGACAGCCAGTCCCAACTGGCTGTCGCGCCGCAACAGAACGTTTTGAGCATCGGACGGTTTGGTCTCAGGAGCGGTCACCCCGATTCATCATACCGTGTAGCTGCCACTCGCAGTTGTGCCGCCCTTGCCCGTCCAGTTTGTATGGAAAAACTGGCCGCGCGGCTTGTCAATCAGTTCGTAGGTGTGGGCGCCAAAGTAATCGCGTTGCGCCTGCAGCAGGTTGGCCGGCAAAACGGCGCTGCGATATTGATCGTAAAAGGCAAGGGCGGTGCTGAATGCCGGCATCGGAATGCCTTTCTTTGCCGCCGACGCCACGACGTTGCGCCAGCCTTTCTGGCACCGCTTGATTTCGCCGCGGAAATAGTCATCCAGCAGCAGGTTCATCAGTTTGGAATTGTTATCGTAAGCGGCCTTAATTTTGCCCAGGAACCGCGAGCGAATGATGCAACCGCCCCTCCACATCAGCGCGACGCCGCCCATGTTCAAATTCCATTTGTACTCCGCCGCCGCCGCGCGCATCAGCATGTAGCCCTGGGCATAGCTGATGATTTTCGACGCGTACAGCGCGTCCCGAATGTCGGCGATAAACTGTTTTTTCTTCGAATCGTTTTTAGCGACGGACAATAGCGGCTTTGGCCCTTTTAGCTTCCTGGAAGCCTTTACACGTTCATCTTTCAACGCCGAGACGCAGCGTGAATAGACCGCCTCGGCAATCAGGGTAATCGGCATGCCAAGGTCCGCGCTGTTTTGAACTGTCCACTTGCCGGTGCCTTTTTGGCCGGCCGTGTCGAGAATCTTATCCACGAGTGGCGCGCCATCGGTGTCTTTATAAGCGAGAATGTCGCGCGTGATTTCGATCAAATACGAATCCAGTTCGCCTTTGTTCCATTCGGCGAAGACCTCATGCATTTCCTGCGGGCTCATACCCAGGCCGTTTTTCATGATGTTGTAGGCCTCGCAAATCAACTGCATGTCGCCGTATTCGATTCCGTTGTGGACCATTTTTACGTAGTGACCGGCGCCGTTTTCACCCACCCAATCGCAGCAGGGAGTGCCGTCTTCCACTTTTGCGGCAATGCCTTGAAAGATATCCTTCACGTGCGGCCATGCGGCGGGCGAACCTCCCGGCATGATGGATGGTCCGTGCCGCGCGCCCTCTTCACCGCCGGAAACGCCCGTCCCTATAAAAAGCAGGCCTTTGCTTTCCACGTATTTTGTCCGGCGATCCGTGTCTTCGAATAGCGAATTGCCGCCGTCTATAATGATGTCGCCGGCTTCGAGATGGGGCAGAAGATGCTCAATAAATTCATCCACCGGTTTGCCTGCTTTGACCATGAGCATCACGCGGCGCGGTTTCTTCAACTTTGCGACCATTTCCTCGAGGGAATGAGCACCAAGGACTTTTGTGCCTTTGGCTTCGTTGGCGAGAAATTCGTCCACTTTGCTCACGGTACGATTGTAGGCAATCACCGTGAAGCCGTGGTCGTTCATGTTGAGAATTAAATTCTGGCCCATGACGGCCAGTCCAATAAGAGCTATATCAGCCTGGTTATCCATGCGGTTTACTATATGCGACTTTTGATTGAGGCGAAAGTCCCGGTTTTATTTGACGCCCAAAGCGCCGATCAAGCCGGGAACAAACGTCACTTGCCTATTGTATGTTTCCTGCGAAAAGGCAAGCGTGGCGGGCGCGAACTGCCGGACCATCGGGTTTTGTACCGGTGTTTTTGGCACAACTGGATCGCATAAATATAAGAAATGCCCAGTTTTGCCGCTACTTCTCGAAGCGTCAGGCCCGGCGTCAAAGTCTTGAATGTGGCTTTCCAATAATCGGCCTTTTCATGTTTGCCTTTCTTTCGCTTGAAACGGTACGCGGCGCTTCGCCCATAATAGTAGGCCTGCTGCTCGGAAAGTTTCAGTTTTTGCGCCGCCTCGGTGATGGTCAGGCCCGGCGGCAATTTGCGCGCCATCTCTACCAACCGCGCCTTGTGCTGCGTGTTGCTCCGGACCTTTGGAATGTTGTAACGCATCCGCAACTCAAATATCGCGGCGCGCGTCACCCCGAACATGCGCCCGATTTCGGCGTCAGATTTCGTCAGGTTCCGGCGTATGATTTTGAGGCGCTGCTCAGTGCGCGCCCAGGCTGAGGGAGTCTCTTTTCGTTCTTTCGGCATTTATATTTTAATTTAGTTGTAAAGCGTTTCCGATATCCGCTGAATTTTTAGTGCCTTTCCGCTGGTTTCGTCAACCTCAATTAATGCGCCCTGGAGCAGCACGTTTCCTTTGGCGACCTCAAATCGCTGGGGCATCGATGTAAGAAACTTCCGGACAACGGGTTCCGTCTCCCGGCCCAGGACGCTGTCGTGTGGACCGGTAAAGCCGGCATCGGTTAAATATGCCGTGCCGCCCGCGAAAATCTGTTCATCTGCCGTTTGCACGTGCGTATGTGTGCCCACCACGGCGCTCACTTGGCCGTCAAGCATCCTGGCGAACGCGATTTTTTCTGAAGTGGCTTCAGCGTGGAAATCCACGAATATAATCTTTGTACGTTCCCTCAATTTCCTCACTTCGTCCAGCGCCAGAAGAAATGGATTTTCCAGAGGCGCCATGAATGTGCGGCCCTGCAGGTTCAGCACAGCGACTTCAACCCCAATTTTTGCAGACCGAGTCGCTGGTTCAAAAATGCCGCTTCCATGGCCGGGAACATCCGCGGGATAATTCATCGGGCGCAGGAAACGTTTCTCACCGGCCAGCAATTCGGTGACCTCCTTTTGATCCCACAGATGGTCGCCGCTGGTAATCACATCCACCCCCGCCGAGAAAATTTCTTCGGCGGTTTTGGGTGTGATCCCCGAGCCGCCTGCGGAATTTTCGCCATTAGCAACCACAAATGCCACTCCGTGCCTGCTCAGCAACGCGGGTAAAAGGGCCTTTACAGCACTTCGCCCCGGCTGGCCGACAATGTCGCCAATGAAAAGTAATTTCACCAGGGCAGAGGGTAACTCGGATTAGTGCAAAAAGCACGATTTCTTTTGCGCTGAGGATACGCCAGGAGTTTTGTTCAAAGGCACGCCGCCGCTCCAATGACGGCCGCCGCCAGCCATAAGATTAACACCGCCTTTGCCTTTCCCAATCCCGTCTGCGAAAGGCGATGCGATAAATGATTGGTGTCCCCAATCCAAAACGGCTTGCCGTTGAACGTCCGCATCACAACCACCTGCGTAAGATCAATCAGCGGTATAGCCAAAACCAGCAGCGGCGAAAGCACAGCCAATGGGCGCGGATTTTGTTTGGTGTAAAAATGCGGCAGGATCGCCATAACCGCCAGAAGGTAACCCACAAGCTGGCTGCCTGCATCGCCCAGAAACGCTCGGGCATTTGGAAAATTCCACGGTAGAAATCCCAGGAGCGCCCCGCACATCAAAAATCCCGCAAGCGCCACCAGGTATTCACCATTCGAACCGGCGATGAGCGCGAATTGGAGCGCGGCTATCGCGCCCAATCCCGCGCAAAGGCCATTCATATTGTCCGTGAAGTTGAACGCATTCATCACTGTGAGCAGCCACAGGATCGTGATGGCATAACTGAAGGCAATGTTTGGAACAAAAAGCGTAATGCGCTTGCAGGCAATGGCCACGAGTACGGCAATCAAAAATTGTCCTGAAAACTTGGGCAGCGGTTTCAATTCATGCCGGTCGTCGACCCATCCAAGAACGGTGACGGCAATCGCGCCTGTGGCAATCGCAATAAGCTCGAAGCCGCGTTTTTCCATGCCATGGGCGATCAGGTTTGTGAAAGATGCTTTCAACAGGCCGGATTTAACCAAAGCCACTCCCGCAAGCAGCGGCAACAGGATTCCAGTAAGCACGGCGTAGCCGCCGGCCAGCGGCATGGGCTGGTCATGGATTTTCCGCGCGCCCGGATCATCCACCAGATTTGTCCGAATGCACCATTTCCGCCAAAAGGGCAGTGCAATCAATGTCGTCACGAACGAGCATACAAAGGTCGCGCCAAAGAAATCAAACGGGAAAGGCATGTCGGGGAGCTAACAGCCCATTAAAAAATTCCGGCCAATATTCATAATTTATTAACGGGCTGCTGACGGTTGGCAGCCAATTTCATATAAAGATTGTAGATACTTTGAACCATTTTTTCGACGGCGAAGTTGTTCTGGACAAATTCCCGTCCGTGCTGGCCCAGCTTCTCTCGAAGCAACGGATCGGCGGCCAACTGGAGCAGGGCGTTTTTCAGGCCTGAGACGTCGCCCGGTCGAATCAGGAATCCGGTCTCGGCCTCGCGGCAGACTTCGCGCGCACCGTCGCAGTCGTACGCGACGACAGGTTTGCCGCCCGCCAGCGCCTGGGGCAATGCCCGCGGCAGGCCTTCCCGCGATGACAAATGGACCAGTGCGTCCATTATTCCCGTAAATTTCGGAACGTCGGCCGGTGGAACAAGCCCCGTAAAAATGAAATGCGCATCAAGGCCCTGGCTTTTTGCAAGGTGTTCAAAACGTCCGCGCCACGGTCCATCGCCAATCAATAGAAATTTAATTTTCGGATTTTGTCGAACGAGGTCCGGCGCGACGGCAAACAAATCGTCGTGTCCCTTAAGCTTGAACAGGCGGGCAATTTTGCCAATCACAAAATCGTCGCGAGCGATGCCCAGTCTGGCGCGAAGTTGCAGGTCATTGTGCGCCGCCAGGAAAGGCTCGATGTTAAAACCGCTGAATATTTTTGTGTATTGTTCCGGCCACCCGATACCGGCGGCCAGATACTGCTCCTTCATCGCATCGGCGACCACGATGAAATGGTTCGTGTTGCCGGCCGCGCTCCTTTCAGCCGCGCGAAAGATAAAATTAGCCGGCGCGCTTTGAAATTTGCCGAACGACGGGCCATGGATCGTATGGACAATGACCGGTACCCGGGCGCGTCTTGCGGCAAACCGGCCCAAAATGCCGGCTTTGCCGCTGTGCGTGTGGACGACGTCCGGATTTTGCGCGCGCAGGATGCGCTCAAGCTTGCGCAACGCCAGTAAATCCTTGAGTAGATGAACCGGACGAACCAGATCAGGAACAGCAATGAATCGCTCTTCGCCCATCATTTGGCGCGCTTCATGTTCCATTGAGCCTTCCGGGCCGGTTGTGGGTCCCGAGATCAAATAGGCTTCGACACCGGGGATTTGCCGCAGGCCGGCGACAGTCGCAAGCGTGTTTTCCTGGGCGCCGCCCACAATAAGGCGTGTGATAATATGCGTGACGCGCATGGCAGTGACGGGCGTCACCATTGTGCCAGACTGCGCATCGAGTGTCACTTGTTGGACGAAGGCTGCTTTAGCTGGCGCAACTGTCCCGCCATGAATTGTGCTTGCGGGGAATTGGTTCCGTGAGAAAGATAAATTTCGATATTTCGTATGGCTTCATTGGTGTCGCGCTCGCGCCACGCGATTTCCGCCAGGCCCAGGGCCAGTTGGGGCGAATTGCCGTTCCGCTGCTGGAGCTTCAGAAAATTAGTGCGGGCGGCATCCATGTTTCCCGCGCCGAAATAGGCGTTGGCAATCTGATACATTGCGGTGCTGTTTTCCCGTTCGACGGCCAGTACGCGGTTCAATGTCTCTATGGCTTTTTCATATTGCTTCAACCGATTGTAAATGTACCCTTTGGTCAGCAGCCATGACGTGTTATCGGGTGAAAGACGCAATTGCATGTTGGCGATTGCCATGGCGTTGGAAAACATGCCCCGGTTCAGGTAAATTTGGCCCACAGTTGTCAAAAGAGCCTGATTCGTGGGGTCGCGGGAAACTTCCATTTCCAGGAGGTGCGAGCCCTTGGCCAAATCGTTCTCCTGGAAATAAGCGGCAGACATTAGCATGTTGAGTTCCTTGGCATCGTCCGGTGAGAAATCGTCACTTGGGACGAGTGGCGAGCGCAGGACATTCATCATGCGATCCGGCATGCGGTTCATTCCATATACTCGCGCGAGCCAAATGCGCGCGGGCGGGAAATCCGGATCCAGGTCGGAGGCGCGTTTCAACGGGGCTACGGCCTGCCGGTAAAGCTTATTTTCCTGCGCAAGCGCAAAGCCGTATTGAAAACAAAACGCCGGGTCATCAATTGGGCCATCGTCGGTCAGGGCCTGCAGAAGGCTTTTGAAATCGTTCAGTTTGTCCGGCGCGAATGTCGGGTCGGCATGCATCCGGCGCCCCGCGGCAAGGTCGTTATTCACCTGAAGGTTAAGCTTTGCCGCATTGTTATCAGGATTTAATTGCAGTGCCCTCCTGAATTCGGTTGCGGCGTCGGTCAGGTCCCCCATGCGCTGCAAATCAACGCCCCAAAAGTCGAGGCTGCGCGAGCACCAGGCGCCGGCCAGCGTCGCGGCGATATTTGACTCATGTGGAATGTGCAGCCGTGCGAGTTGCGCCTCTACAAATGTCACGGGAGCGCCGGGATCGGGCGGCGCTACGGCGTCCGGCACCGATGCCAGTTCCCCGCTTTGAGCCGTTTTCCAGAACGTTTCGTTTTCGGCGACCAAATTCGTGCCGGGCGGAGGCGGCACAAGAGTGTCGTTAGGCAAAAGCTTTAATTTGTAAACGAGACCGTGAGGTTCCGCGTAAAATTCTTCGAAATAGTACCCAAAGCTTGGATGCAGGTAATATAACTCGTTCGTTCGATTCAACAGTGCCAGCAGTTCAACAAGACCAAGCGCATTGAGTGTGTTTGTCTGCTCTGGCTTGACCAGAAGCGGCCATTTGTCGGGCGAAAGCTTGTTTAGAAAGCGGTGGTATTGCGGGAAGGGCAGCCAGGCGGTATTGACCAATAGATAATTCGCCGCTGTGCCGTCGGATACAAGGGCTTCCTTCGCCAAATACATCCGCTCGGGGTCATCGCTCAACACGATGGCGCCTTTTGGGGGCAAATTTTTAACCAGCAGCGAACTAAACTTCCGGAGAATGTCGCCATTTGCTCCGCGCACCACCGGCGCATTTTTGCAGACCAGGCCCGCCACCGTCAGACCGGCGGCCACCCAAATGCAGATCACGACTGCTGTATTCCCAAGGTTAACCCACATCGGCGTATCTTTCGCCCGGGGGTGTTTCCTTCCAAAGATCAGCAAAAAATACCCGGCGTAATAACCCGCGCTCAATGCGATCAGATAATACAGTGACAAGCCCAGGTTCTTTTCACGGGGGCTGAAAGGCGGGTCAAACGCTATCCAAAGGCAGACGCCCAGGAATATTGCGTGAATGGCGTGGAACATCAAACTTGCCAGCGCGGATCCTATTTTGCTGCTGTCCCCGAATTTCCAGCGAATGGACATAACCAGCAACGGCATCAACGTGATAAAAATCGGCATTAGAAGCTCGCTGAAAACTGCTCCGGGGCTTGAAATGCAATCCCAATAAATCCGCAGAACTGTGATTTGGGACTCCAGGCTGTATCTGGCATCCTGCCAGAATGTCAACCCGGACCTGGGAAAATAAGCCGACGCCAATTGATACAGCAAGATGAACATTAGCCCCGCCAGGCCGTACAGGAACATCCGGATCAGAAAACGCACATTAAAAAACGCCAGGCCGCGCACCCAGATAATCGCCACGACAAACAGCGGGAAGAAAGCCGCCATGGCCGGCCCTTCGATAGCTCCGGCGCCAACAACTGCCGCGCTCGAATACAGCCGCCAGACCCGTCCGTCCAGCCGGTACTCGACCAGCGACCAAATGACGAACGCGAATAACAAAAGGTCAAACATCTCAGGGCCGCCGTTGGTTGCCATTTCCCAAAACGTCAACTGCAGTCCGCACAACAACGCGGCCAGAAGGGGCGGAAGCCACGCGCTGCGGATCGTCAGCAGAAAGAAGTCATTGCGCTCGCGGACTTGTTGCGCTTCCGTGCGGTCATGCGGCAGCAGCCCCACCGAGCGAGCCAGCAGCCCCAGCGTCAGGGCCGCGCAGACGGCCGAAAAGAGATTCAGCGCCATCGGCACGGCAGTCTCAGGCAGCAGCCGCAATGGCATCGTGGCCAGGCTAAACAGAGGGCTGCTGAATTCCGGTGTCCAGTTCCACCCTGACACCGCTACGACACTGCGCATATTGGGCAGCGAGACCCAGTGATTCAGTGTCAGGACATAAAACAGCAGCATCGCGGCGGCAATAAGCCACGGCAAAACCCGGCGGACAAAGTCACGCCGTGCATCAATTCGCACTCCGTTGGGCATGGATATTTTGTAAATTAAACTGCGTTTTGCGGTTGGATAGGGTTGTTGCCCCGCAAATCCGCCACACATTCCACGTGCTGCGTTTGCGGGAACATGTCCAGCGGCTGCACGTTCATTAACTCAAAGACACCTTCAGACCTCAAAATGTTCAAGTCCCGGGCCATCGTTGCAGGGTGACAGGAAACGTAAATTATTTGCCGCGGCCTCATCAACCGGAGCAGTTTCAAGATCTCGCGATCACACCCCTTGCGCGGCGGATCAATCAACACCGCTGTTTCACCGGCGGCGTCTTTGTCCAGCAGGTTCCCCAGGACATCTTCAACTTTGGCCGCGATAAACCGCCCGTTCCGGATGTTTCGCGACGCCGCATTCTTCTCCGCCGCCAGGATTGCCCGGCGGTCGTATTCCACGCCGGTAAAACGTTCGACGGAATCCGCTAATTCAATTCCGAAAAATCCAACGCCGCAATACAAATCAGCCAATTGTTTTGCCCCGCCGGCCTTTAAAAATCCCCTGACCGTCTCCACCAGCGCCGGCAATAAAAAGAAATTGTTCTGAAAAAACGAGTCTGGCGGCAATTCCCACCCCTCGGGCTGCACGCGCAGGACCACCTTTATGCCGCCTTTCGGTGGCGGATGCGCCCGCACTGTGGCCAGTTGCTCGTTTATCGCCGGTTCGGCGATGGCACATTTTTCAATGTCCTCCACCAACCCGCAGTCCCATCGCACAAAACCGATGTTCAGTTTTTGTTCAGGCTTGTTCCACTGGCTGCGAATCATAATCCGGTTGCGATACTCATAAGGCGACGGGCAGGGGATCACCGGCGCCACGACGCTGCCCGGGACCTTTCCCACCCGCTCAAACAAATCGGCAATCTGCTTTCGCTTGATCCGCAACTGGGCGGGGTAATCCATGTGCTGATACTGGCAGCCGCCGCATTTGCCAAAGTAAACGCAGGGCGGTTCCACGCGGTCCGGTGACGCCTTCGTCACCCGCAACGATTTCGCGCGCGCGAAGTTTTTTTTCACCTCTGTGATTTCGATGTCCGCCGTCTCTCCCTCCAGCACGAATGGAACAAACACCACGAAATCACCGTGCCGTCCAACGCCCTCGCCGCCAAAGGCAATGTCGTCAATCGTCAACGAAATTTTTTCTCCAATTCGAAGCGCCATCTGATAATTAAATCATAACTGAAAATTCAAAATCAAATCATCATCCTCGACATCGCCGGATATTTCCTCGCCAATCCATTAATCTAAAATCGCCCCGGCGCCCTGGCACTCACGGCGCTTGCGTTCACTCCTGTTGCTGGCCTTCACTCTCCCCTTGCTTCCCCGCGTGGATCGCTCTTTTCCGCAATCGCCTCGGAAAAAATGGTCAATAATTCCGCTCGCGTTACGGCCCCGACCAGCCGGTTTTCCGCGTAATTGTTCACGACCGGCACGTTCCGTAATTCGCTTTCCAGGACCATCGGCAGCGCGTCGAGCAACGGTTGCGCCGGCGTCAGTGCTTTCGGAGGAGCGCGCATGACATCAAATGCAATCACTCCGTGCAGGTCCTTTGCGCGATTCAAAAATTCTTTTAGATCCTGCAAGGCTACTACGCCCACGAGACGCTTGCCCGCGTCCACCACGGGGATAAAGTTATTTGACCCGGTCAAAAAGCGCCCGGCGATTTCTTCCAGGCCCGCAGTTTCGCGCACCGGCTGCACCGGGGGGTGCATCAAATCGCCTATTGTCCGTTCCATGGTCGCGCCCAGCCTGCTCGTTTCGCGTCCCAACGCAATGCCCTTGAGTCGCAGATGTTCTGTGTAAACGGACTCATCGTGCAGTTGCCGGGCCACCAGGATGGACAGGGCGCAGGCCAGCATCAGGGCCGGGACCATTGAATAATTCAGCGACAGCTCAAACACCATAATCACCGCCAGCAACAGCGACCGCGTGGTTGCGGCCAAAACCGCTCCCATTCCCACCAAAGCAAACGCGCCCGCATCAACGCCCGGCGCAACCCCAAACCGGTGCAGCACCGTGCCAAATATCGCTCCCGTGGTCGCTCCCACGAATAGTGTGGGCGTAAAGATGCCGCCAACCGTTCCCGACCCCACTGTCGCCGCCGTTGCAATCCATTTGGCAATCAGCAGGCCGAATAACCACAACAGCGGGCGCGCTTCGGTCATGAAATTCTCATGCAAGATATCATTTGTGACCGAGTAACCATTCCCGCACACCCCCGGAAACTCCATCGCAATCACTCCTACGATCAGGCCCGCCAGGGTCAGCTTCGCGTAAAGGGGCCAGTCCACTTTGGCGAACTCCTCCCGGCCCTTGCGGACAAGCTTTAAAAAAATCCCTCCGGCGATGCCGCAAAGAACGCCCAGCAAAAGAAACCATGGCAGCTGCAGAGGGGCGACTTCCGGAAACGGAGGAATTTCGTACCATGGTTTGATGCCAAAAAATGTCCTCGATAGCGTGGCCGCTATGACCGAGGAAAACACCAGTGGCCCGAACATGTTCATCGAGAAATTCCCAAGAACGATAAGGGCGGAAAAAACCGCGCCGGCAATGGGCGCGTTGTAGGCCGCCGCCATCCCCGATGCCGCCCCGCATCCCACCAGCAGCCGCAGCCGATAAGGAGGCCACTTCGCAATTTGTCCGAGCTTTGACGATAGCGTGGCCGCAAGTTGCACGATGCCGCCTTCGCGACCGATGGACGCGCCTGTCGCGATGCTGATAATTGCCGAACAGGTCTTTACCAAATCGGTCCGAGTGGGCAGACGGCCGTCTCCGGCGACCACCACCTCGATGAGATTGGTCGGCCCTTGTTTGCCGACAAATCGCAATCCCCAGTGAAGAACCAGACCCGCCGCAAGGCCGCCCGCCGTCGGCAGCAGCACACGCTGCCAATCCGGCAGGCTTTCCGCCACTTCCACGATGTCTCCGGGATGAATGGCCAGCGTGGCGTTTAGCGCTACGCCAATGAGATGGACCGCCTCATAAAAGAATAAATTCACCAGTCCGCCAATAACGCCCACGGCTCCGGCCAGGATGAGGTGGAAGGCTTCCTCCTTGAGGACCAGTTTTTCGCGCCATCGAAGCGCGCCCTGCAAGTGTCGCCGGATAAAATCCCGCGTCCTGGTCAAAACGCTGCTGTTTATCCCAAACTGCACGCGCCAATTCTAAACAACTTCGCCTTGTTTGACGAGCGGATTTAAATCGGCACGTACTGCGTATTGCGTCAGGAATGATTGGGACTTTGTTATGCGATGCCTGACGTGCCACGCAACACGCATTGATTCAACTTTTCTGCAACGAACCAATCGCCGCTTTCATTTCGTCGAAATGGATTTGCGGATTTCCTGCTTTTGTCACGTGTACAATCTTTCCGTCCAGGCCGATCAAAAAGCTTACCCGGTTCGACATTTTCATCCCCATCATCCGCGTCCCGTACGTATCCGCGATTTTGCCGTCCGGGTCGGCCAGCAATGTGAAGTTCAAATTATATTTTTGCTCAAAAGACTTGTGCTTGCTCACGGTATCGAAGCTCACGCCGATGACCTCGACGTTGTCCTTTTGCAAATCTCCCATTCGGTCCCGGAAACCGCAGGCTTCTTTCGTGCAGCCGCCAGTGAAGTCTTTGGGGTAAAAATACAGGAGCACGATCTTTTTTCCGATGATGTCCGAAGACTTGACATCATTTCCGTTTTGGTCAGTGCCCTGGAAGGCCGGCGCCATGTCGCCGGCTTTGGGCATGTCAGCGAAGGCCGAAGCGCCGACAAGAAGTGAAAGAACCGTCAATAAGGACTTTAGTATTTTCATATCTGGCACTGTAATGGACAAGCTGGGGATTCACAACTTCAATCTGAATCCCTGGAGGCTCAAAAAATAATTGAATTCCCATCCGGCTTTTGCACAATCAAGCTTAAGGAATGTTTTCCTGTATTCCGGATGAATTTGCCCTTTTCGTTTCGGCCAAAAATTGTGGACGCGCTGAAGCACTATTCAGCGCAGAAATTTTACGCCGATTTGCCGGCGGGTTTGACGGTGGGCATAGTCGCGCTGCCACTTTCAATGGCGCTCGCCATCGCGTCGGGATTGCCGCCGCAGATCGGTTTGTTCGCCTCGGTGATTGCAGGGTTTTGCGTTGCAGTTTTTGGAGGTTCACGCGTGCAGATAGGCGGGCCGGCCGGCGCATTTGTGCCGTTGCTGGCGCCGATTGTGATGAAGCATGGTCCGCAGGCGCTCGTGGTTTGTGCGTTCATGGCCGGATTCATTTTAATTGCCCTGGGCGCCTGCAGGCTCGGGTCGCTCATTAAATATATTCCATTTCCGGTCGTGACCGGATTTACCAGCGGGATTGCGATCATCATTATGAGCACGCAAATCCGTGATTTTTTCGGGCTGAATGAGAAATTGCCGCCGGATTTCATCGGCAAGTTGCAGACGCTTGCCGCTCATTTTCATCCGCACTGCTCCACCTTGGCTTTGGGGACCGCATGCACCCTGGCAATTTGGTTTTGGCCAAAGAAACTTCATCGCCTTCCCGGTTCGATTGTGATTGTGGTGCTGGCGGGTATCGCGTCAGCGGCTTTTGACTTGCCAGACAGATTCGGGATTCAAACATTAGGGACACAATTTGGCGAGATGCCCCGGGGATTACCGGCGCCGCATTGGCCTTCATTAACGTTTGATGATTGGCGTGCGCTGGTGCCCGCGGCCATGACCGTTGCGGCGTTAGGGGCGATTGAATCGCTGCTGTCAGCGGTAGTGTCAGACGGCATGATAGACGACCGGCATGATTCCAACCAGGAATTGATGGGGCAGGGAATCGCCAACATTGCCATGGGCATTTTTGGGGGAATGCCGGCAACAGGAGTGATCGCGCGCACGGCGACCAATATCCGTTGTGGCGGACGAACGCCCATAGCCGGAATTATTCATTCGCTTACGGTCCTGGTTATTCTGCTGGCTGCCGCGCCGCTCGCGAAACATATTCCGATGGCGGCTTTGAGCGCGGTCCTGATCGTCGTGTCACTGCGAATGGGCGAATGGCACCGGTTCCGGCGGCTGAAAAATTGGCCCAGGAGCGACGCTGCGGTTTTTTTGTGCGCGTTCACTCTCACGGTATGTATCGATTTACCCACGGCGGTCGGGGCTTCGCTCATCCTGGCTTCGGCGCTGCTGGTCGCGCGCCTCTCGGAGTTAACTCATATCCATGCGGATGAAGGCAAGCCGGCCGGCGCAGGAGAAGCCACGGTGAAAATTCCGCCCGGTGTGATGGTCTTTCGGATCTTTGGAGCTTTCTTTTTTGGGGCCGCGGACAAGCTCGAGACCTCGTTGCGCCGGGCCGGGGAGTTGCCGGATGTCCTGATTTTGCGGATGGGCGACGTGCTGACGCTTGATGCTACAGGGCTGGATGCACTGGAGGATTTACTCGAGAAATTGCGTATCAAGAAGAAGGACTTGATTTTGTGCGGGCCGCGGTCCCAGCCATTATTTGCCCTAACACGGGCCGGCCTGATTGATAAAATTGGCGAGGTCAACATTCGCGGCGATCTGGACGACGCAATAGAACGGGCGAAAGAAATTCTGGCAGCCAGGCGGGGATGATCGCCGTCCTTGGGGTCCCATGTGTCCCATTTGCCTTTGCCAAAAAATAATCGAATTGCCTGTTGACAGGGCTTGCCCGGTTTCGTAGTTTTATCGGCGTCGGTAGTCCGTAAAAAGTCATCAAGCCGGTCGCCTCTTGAAATTTTGCGAGAAAGGTCAAGGGGGACGGTTTTTTGTCGTTTATGTTATCCGGTTTGAGCAAACAATTTTTGGTGCCCATGTAGCTCAGTTGGCAGAGCACGTCCTTGGTAAGGACGAGGTCATCAGTTCAATCCTGATCATGGGCTCCAGACATTTTGCAAAAGAAGAAAAACACAACGAAATATAAAGTATGGCAAAAGAGCAATTTCAACGAACGAAACCGCACGTTAACGTCGGTACTATCGGACACATTGACCACGGTAAATCCACGCTGACAGCCGCAATTGTGGCCACGCAGTCGCGCAAGGGCCTGGCAACGCCGATATCCTATGCGGACATTACCAAAGGCGGCACTGTGCGCGATGAATCCAAGACCGTGACGATCGCGGTGTCCCACGTGGAGTATCAGAGCGACAAGCGCCACTACGCGCACGTCGATTGCCCCGGGCACGCCGACTACGTCAAAAACATGATTACCGGCGCGGCCCAGATGGACGGCGCCATCCTGGTGGTGGACGCCTCCGAAGGCCCCATGCCGCAAACCCGCGAGCATATCCTCCTGGCCCGCCAGGTCGGTGTGCCGGCCATCGTCGTTTTCCTGAACAAGGTTGACTTGGTCGACGACAAAGAATTGCTGGACCTGGTCGAAATGGAAGTCCGCGATTTGCTGACCAAATATCAATTCCCGGGCGACAAGGCTGCCGTGGTTAAGGGCAGCGCCAAGGCCGCTCTGGAAGCCAAGCCCGAAGGCGAAAAGGCCATCCAGGAGCTGATGGACGCCATTGACGCGCAAATTCCGCTTCCCACGCGGGAAGTCGATAAACCGTTCCTCATGTGCATTGAAGACGTGTTCACCATTGAAGGTCGCGGCACTGTCGTGACCGGCCGCGTCGAACGCGGCGTTCTCGAACGCATGGCGGAAGTCGAAATCGTCGGCCTCAAGGAAACGCGCAAGACCACGGCCACGGACATCGAAATGTTCCGCAAACTGTTGGACAAAGCCACCGCCGGCGACAACGTCGGTGTGCTGTTGCGCGGCACCACAAAAAACGAAGTCGAGCGCGGAATGGTGTTGGCCAAGCCCGGCTCGATTACGCCGCACGCCAAGTTCAAGGCGGAAGTGTACGTGCTGTCAAAAGACGAAGGTGGCCGTCATACGCCGTTCTTTACGAAGTATCGCCCTCAGTTTTATTTCCGCACGTCTGACGTGACGGGCACGGTGACGCTGCCGCAGGGTGTTGAAATGGTGATGCCTGGCGACAATGTCTCGGTGGAGATCGAACTAATCGCGCCGGTGGCCATGGAAAAAGGCCAGCGGTTCGCGATCCGCGAAGGCGGCCGTACGATTGGCGCGGGCCGCGTAAGCGAAGTGGTGAAGTAAGACTGGTTTTGAACCGGGAGGCGGAGATGAACTCTCCGTCTCCCTTTTTGTCCGAGATGGCAGGAATAGGGCAGTTGGGCGGCAAATGGCTTGGTTACGGCAGTAGCTCAATTGGTAGAGTAGCGGTCTCCAAAACCGTTGGTTGGGGGTTCAATTCCCTCCTGCCGTGCCAGCCGCTCGATCGAGCGGGCTTGCTGCGCCGTAGTTCCGCCGGGCGGGACGAAGGTGGGCCTGCCCACCGTTGCTTTGGCGAAGGTGGGAGAGGTGGCAGAGTGGTCTATCGCGGCGGTCTTGAAAACCGCTTTGGCGTAACAGCCAACGGGGGTTCGAATCCCTCCCTCTCCGCCAACCGCGGACGGGGGCGGTGTCTGGTCAGTCGGTGTCCGTCCGGTTGCCGGACCGGTGGAAATAGTGTTTGATAGAAACGGTATTTGATACATTGATTATTTTGTGAGTGATTTGATAACAACTATCGGTTTGGGCGTGCTCGCCGCGCTGGCATTTGGCCTCCTGTGGTGGAAAGGTTACATCACGCGACTGAATGTCTTTTTTAAGGAGACGTGGCATGAATTGAAGCCGGGACGGTGCTCGTGGCCTACCTGGACGGAATTGCGCGGCTCGACGGTGCTGATCGCGGTAACGATCGCGTTGCTTGGCGTGTTCGTTACAGTGCTTGATTTGATTTTTAATAAGCTTTTTACGAAAGTTCTTTAAGACATGCGGAGTCAATGGTTCATCGTGCAAACGCTTTCCGGCCAGGAACAAAAGGTCAAGGAAAGCATAGAAAAGCGCATCAAGACCGAGGAAATGCAGGACGCCGTGAAAGAAGTCCTGGTTCCGATGGAAAAGGTTGTGGACGTGCGCGGAGGCAAGAAAACCGTGACGAGCCGCAAACTGTGGCCGGGTTACGTGTTTGTGGACATGATCTTGCTGGATGAGGACCGCCGCGTGATTGAAAGACCGTGGTATTTTATTAAGGAAACGCAGGGCGTGATCGGCTTTTTGAGCGATCCGCCCCAACCGACGCCCACTGAGGAAGTCGAGGCCATTAAAGCGCAGATTTCGGCTTCTGAGGAAACCGAACGGCCAAAAGTCAATTTTGAAGTGGGCGAGACGATTAAGATTAACAATGGTCCGTTCCTCAATTTCAGCGGCGTCATTGAGGAAATTGAGCCCACGCGCGGCAAATTGAAAGTCACCGTGAATATTTTCGGACGCAATACACCGGTCGAACTCGAGTATTGGCAGGTGGAAAAGGCGTAGTAATTTGAATGGTTGAAACGTTTCAGCGTTTCAACATTTTAATGTTTTAAAGAGAAAAGTATGGCAAAGAAAGTCACAGGACAGATTAAGTTGCAGATCCCGGCCGGACAGGCCAATCCTGCCCCGCCGGTCGGCCCGGCGCTGGGCCAGCATGGTGTGAACATCATGGCCTTCTGCAAGGAATTCAATGCGGCCACCAAGGGCGACGCCGGACTGGTGATTCCGGTGGTCATCACCGTTTACCAGGACAAGTCGTTCACCTTCATTACCAAGTCGCCGCCTGCGTCTGTATTGCTCAAAAAGGCCGCTGGCATCACCGCCGGGTCGAAGACGCCAAACAAGGAAAAAGTCGGCAAGGTGACGCGCAAACAGGTTTTGGACATCGTCAAGATGAAATCGAAGGACATGAACGCAACATCCGAAGAAGCGGCGTTCCGCGTCATTTCCGGCACGGCGCGCAGCATGGGAATTGAAGTTGTCGGTTAACAATTAACGACGCGGGAGAGCCAAAAGCTCGCTTGAACCGCACCAGATACAATGGCACAAACACATAGCAAACGTTTCAAAAAGGCACTCGAGGCCGTGGACGCAAAGAAATCGTATCCGCTCAAGGAAGCGGTAGTCGTCCTGGCAAAGTTTCCCAAAGCGAAATTTAACGAGACAATCGATCTCGCGTTTCGCCTGGGCGTGGACCCCAAGCAATCAGACCAGATGGTCCGCGGCACGGTGCCTCTGCCTCACGGCAGCGGCAAGACTGTGCGGGTCCTGGTCTTCGCCAAAGGTGGAGCGGCCGATGCCGCCAAGGCAGCCGGAGCAGAATTTGTCGGTTTCGAAGACATGATTAAGCAGTGCAACGAGGGCTGGGCGGAGTTCGACGTGGCCATTGCCACGCCGGAGGCGATGGTGGAAGTGCGCAAGCTGGGCAAAGTGCTCGGTCCGCGCGGCCTGATGCCCAACCCAAAGACCGGAACGGTCACCGAGGACACCGCCAAGGCCGTGAAAGAAGTCAAAGCTGGTCGCGTGGAATTCAAGACGGACAAGGCAGGCAATGTTCACGTGGTTGTGGGCAAGGCCTCGTTTAAGCCGGAACAAATTGAAGAAAACGCCCGCGCCGTGATTGAGGCCGTCGCGAAGGCCAGGCCGCAGAGCGTCAAAGGTCAATACCTGCAAAGCTGCACGCTCTCGGCCACGATGAGCCCGGCCGTGCGAGTGGACATGCGCGAATTCGCCGCCGCCGCTTAACCGTTTTAACGCTTTAACACTTTAACGAATCACGAAATTATGCGCGCCGAAAAACAGATTTTGACAAAGGAATACACCGCCCGGCTGAACGCCTCGCCGTTCTTCATCGTGGTGGGCTATCAGGGCCTGAAAGTGACGCACCTGACCGAACTTCGCAAACGCCTCAACCAGGCCGGCGCGGAAGTTCACGTGGTGAAGAACTCGATATTCCGGATCGCCGCCAAGGAAGCGGGCGTTGCCGAATTGAACGGCTCGCTCACGGGCCAGATGGCCGTTGTCACCGGACAAAAAGACATATCCAGCGCCGCCAAAACACTGAAGAATTTCGCGGCTGAATTCGATAAATTAAAAGTCAAATTCGGTTATTTGAACAACCAGCGCCTGGAAGAATCGGGCATTATCGCTTTGGCCGATCTGCCGGGCATCGACGTGCTGCGCGCCAAAATCCTGGGCCTGCTCAACGCTCCGGCAACCAGGCTCGTGACCTTGATCAATACCCCGGCCACGCAATTGGCCCAGGTCATCAAGGCAAAAGTGGAGAAAGGCTAATGCTTTTGTCCCTTTTGTCCTTTTTGTCCCTCATTGTTGGGACAAGGGCAAAGGCCGGCAAAAATTCCGATTTGATAAGACGATTTCAGATCGAGAAAACAACAGAAACAACATAACAACGTAAATCGTCGGTTCGCGGGCCCGAGAACTGAATCCTGCCGGGGCTTCGGCAGACGACGAGACGAAAGAAAGGTAGAAGTAGTAAAATGGCTGAGATAGCAAACCTCGTAGAGGAATTGAGCAAGTTGACAATTATTGAAGCGGCTGACCTGGTCAAGCAACTGGAAGCCAAGTGGGGCGTTTCCGCCGCCGCGCCTGTCGCGGTCGCGGCTGCCGGCGCTCCGGCTGCCGGTGGCGGTGCTGCGGCCCCTGCGGCCGCTGCCAAGGACACGTTTGACGTGATTTTGGCTTCTGTCCCCGCGGACAAGAAGATCGCGGTCATCAAGGCTGTCCGTGAAGTCAAAGCCGGCCTGGGTCTGGCCGAAGCCAAGGCCCTGGTGGAAGGCGCGCCCAAGCCCGTGCTCGAAGGCGCCAACAAGGCCGACACCGAAAACGCCAAAAAGAAGCTCGAAGAAGCTGGCGCAAAGGTCGAAGTCAAGTAAACTATTGTGTGGTACGGACGGCGGTGGCGCAGTCACCGCCGTCCTGTCGCCTCCCGCACTGCGGGATGGGCGTAAAAAGGTCGGGACAGTGCGGATTGCAAGTGGCGCTGTCACCGCCGCCAATTTTTTTTGTAGAAATTTAAAAGTTACGAAACAGTTAAAAATTGAAAATTTGCCGTAACAAGTTCACCGCTCATCGCGCCAATGCTTTGCAACGGCGGGTTGAACGCGGCGCGCCTGTTCATTGTCGTTAAACAACACGAGAATCGTCCTCGTGCTCGTCCTCGTCCTCGAAAATATAAGGTCGAGGCTGGGGATCGAGACAAGGATGATAAAATTAAAGGTCTAAAATGCCATCGCGAGTCACTGAAAGAATCAACTTCGGCAAGATTAAGGAAATCACTTCCCCGCCGAACATGATCGAATTGCAGACCAATTCCTACAAGGAATTCCTGCAGGCCGATACCACGCCCAAACGCCGCGACAAGCACGTCGGGCTCGAAGCGGTTTTCCGGGAGGTATTTCCCATCGAGAGCTACGACACCAAGTGCGTGCTGGACTACGATTCCTACGAAATTGGCGAACCGAAAGTGGATTGGCTCGAATGCCTTCGCGAAGGCCTGACCTATGGCGCGCCGCTCTATGTCACCTTCCTCCTGAAGGAGGAAAGCAAGAGCGCCAAGGAAGAAAAAGTGTTCATGGGCGAGTTGCCCCTGATGACGCCCCAGGGTACCTTTGTCATCAACGGCGCCGAACGCGTCGTCGTTTCGCAATTGCACCGCTCGCCGGGCATCGCCTTCGAGGCCACCCAGCACGCCAACGGCAAGATGCTCCACAGCTTCCGCGTCATTCCCGACCGTGGTTCCTGGTATGAGGCGCAGTTTGACACGAGTGATTTGCTCTACGTCTTCCTGGACCGCAAAAAACGCCGCCGGAAATTTTTGACGACAACCTTCTTCCGCGCGTTGAGCTTCCTCGAACGCACCAAGGAAAAAGGGGCGCCCAAAGGCAAAGATGATATTCGGAAACAAAGTGGAACGGACGAGGAAATCCTCAAGCTGTTTTACGAGATCGAGGAACTTTCTGTCAAGGACGCGGAAAAACTCGAAAACCTTCCGAATTACGTTTTGATTCAGGACGCGACCGACGATGCCAAAGGCCTTGTGGTCGCGCGCGCCTTCGAACCGCTTTCCAAGGCGGCCGTCAAGCAAATCGCCGAACTGGGCGTCAACAAAATCAAGGTTGTGGACACTTCGGTCGACGAAGGCATCATGATTAAATGCCTCAAGAAAGACCCGGCCAAGAATGAAGATGAAGCGTTGAAAGACATTTACCGCCGGTTGCGTCCGGGCGACCCGCCCACCGCTGCCAATGCCGAATCATTGCTCAAACGTTTGTTCTTTGATTCCAAGCGCTATGATTTGGGCCGCGTTGGCCGCTATAAAATCAATCAAAAACTCGGTCTTAAGGAAAATGACTCGCGCATTTTGACCAAGGACGATTTGGTCGCGGCCACCAAGTACCTGCTGCGCCTGAAAAAAGGCGAGGGCAGCCTGGACGACATTGACCACCTCGGCAGCCGGCGCATCCGCACCGTAGGCGAATTGCTCGCCAACCAATGCCGCGTGGGCCTCGCGCGCACCGAACGCCTTGTCAAAGAACGCATGACGCTCTTCGACCAAAGCGTGGAAGCCATGACGCCCCAAAAATTGATCAATCCCAAGGCGTTGTCGGCCGTCATTCGCGATTTCTTTGGCCGCTCACAGTTGTCGCAGTTCATGGACCAAATCAATCCCCTCGCGGAATTGACGCACAAGCGCCGTTTGTCGGCCCTCGGGCCGGGCGGTTTGAGCCGCGACCGCGCGGGCTTTGAAGTCCGCGACGTGCATCCCTCGCACTATGGCCGCATTTGTCCCATTGAAACACCCGAAGGCCCGAACATCGGTTTGATCGCCTCGCTCGCTACGTTCGCGCGCATCAATGATTTCGGCTTCCTCGAAACGCCCTATCGCAAAGTCAAGGACGGGCGCGTGACCGAAGACATCGAATATCTGACCGCCGACCGTGAAGAGCAATACATCGTCGCGCAGGCCAATTCTCCGATTGACGGCAAGGGACATTTCACAACCGAGCGCGTCGTTTGCCGCGCTCGTGGGGAATTCGTGGATGTCGAACCGGCCCGGGTGGATTACATGGATATTTCGCCCAAGCAATTGGTTTCGATTGCCGCAAGCCTGATTCCATTCCTCGAACACGACGACGCCAACCGCGCATTGATGGGTTCAAACATGCAACGCCAGGCTGTGCCCCTGCTCGTCACCGAAGCGCCTTTCGTAGCCACCGGTCTTGAAGACCGTGTCGCGCGCGATTCGCGCGCTGTGGTTGTCTCCGAAGAAGCCGGCAAAGTCGCCTCCGTGACCGGTGACCAGATCATCATCACGGCGGACGGCAAATTGCCCGAGACCAAGAAAAAGATTAAGCATGACCCAGAAAAGGGCGTTTGGGTTTATCCCATCCGCAAGTTCATGCGTTCAAACGCGGCCACCTGCATCAACCAAAAGATCCTCGTCCACAAAGGCGAGCACATCAAAAAAAGCCAGGTCATCGCCGACGGTCCCTGCACCCAGAACGCCGAATTGGCCCTGGGCCGCAACGTGCTCGTCGCGTTCATGCCCTGGAACGGCTATAACTTCGAGGACGCCATCCTCATCAGCGAAAAAATCGTCAAGGAAGACATCTTCACTTCCATTCACATTGATGAATTTGAAGTGGCCGCCCGCGATACCAAGCTCGGCCCGGAGGAAATTACCCGTGACATCCCCAACCTGGGCGATGAAGCGCTCAAAAACCTCGGCGCAGACGGCGTCATCCGCGTGGGCGCGGAAGTCAAGCCCGGCGACATTCTCGTCGGCAAAATCACGCCCAAATCCGAAACCGAATTGGCTCCGGAAGAGCGGCTCCTCCGCGCCATCTTCGGCGAGAAAGCTGCCGACGTCAAAGACACCTCGCTCAAGGTTCCCTCCGGAACTTACGGCATTGTCATGGACGTGAAAGTCTCCTCGAAGAAGGAAGGCGAAAAGGCCACCCGCTCGGTCGCCAGCGAGGAAAAGCGCCACGCCAAGCAGATTGAAGACGACCACAAGAAAAAAGTCGGCGAATTGCAGGATCAGTTGACCGAAGCGTTGAGCAATATTTTGCTGGGCGAGAAAATTCCGCTCGACGTCGTCAATTCCGAGACCGGCGAAATCATCATCCCGGCCAATCGCAAGATCACCAAGACCTTGTTGCGCAAACTCGCGATTGTCTACGACCGCATCGAAATTGATCCCTCGCCTATTCGGAACAAAATCACCGAAATCATCGGCCAGTTTAAGAAGAAATTCGACGACGTGCAGATGCAGTATGACGAGGAAATCGAACGCGCCGAAGCCGGCGAAGGCGCCGAAAGCGGCATCGTTAAATCCGTCAAGGTGTACATCGCCTCCAAACGGAAATTGTCTGTCGGCGACAAAATGGCTGGACGCCACGGCAATAAAGGCGTGGTCGCCCGCATCGTCAAGGAAGAGGACATGCCCTTCCTCGAAGACGGAACGCCCGTCGAAATCGTGTTGAACCCGCTGGGCGTGCCCTCGCGCATGAACGTCGGCCAGGTGTTGGAGACGCATCTGGGCTGGGCTGCCAGGCTCCTTGGCCTCAAGTTTGCCACGCCCGTATTCGATGGCATTCGCGAGAAAGACATTCGCAACTACCTGAAAGAAGCCAAGCTGCCCGAGCACGCTAAGACCATCCTTTTCGATGGTCGCACCGGCGAACCCTTCGACCAGGAAATCGTCGTCGGCTACATCTACATGATGAAGCTGGGACACCTCGTTGCGGACAAAATCCACGCCCGCGCGGTCGGGCCCTATTCACTCGTCACCCAGCAACCGCTGGGCGGCAAGGCCCAATACGGCGGCCAGCGCTTCGGCGAAATGGAAGTGTGGGCCATGGAAGCCTATGGCGCGGCCTACACCCTCCAGGAACTGCTCACCGTCAAATCCGATGACGTCCAGGGCCGCACCCGCATCTACGAAAGCATTGTCAAAGGCGACAACGCGCTCGAAGCGGGCATTCCCGAATCGTTCAACGTCCTGGTCAAGGAAATGCAATCCCTGGGCCTGGACGTGAAAGTGGGATATTCGAACCCAATTGAACATTCCGGCAACGGCCAGGGCAACGGCGAAGCCGCCGCCGCTTTGACCGCGGCATAAAAACCGGTATCTCATTACGACCGCGCCCTGGGTAACATCACGGCGCGGTTTTTTGTTTGAATCCGTAAGAGACGAGGTCACGAGTCTCTGATTTTGACCTGTGCCGCCAGCGTCGCCCTCTCACCCTCTGATTTTCGCAATGATCCGCTTGATTCGCCCTTTCAACTCAATAACTTCCTCATCCCATTCCCTTTACCGTGTGCCCGTCGGACAGGGGACGGGCCTAATGTTATTTTTTCCTCCGCGGGTTTCATGACCGGAAAGACAATTGAAAATTCCGCCCCTTTTCCCTTGCCCAGGCTGGCGGCGTGGATAGTCCCCGAATGCAGTTTGACGAGCTTGCGGGAAATCGCCAGCCCAAGGCCCAGGCCGCCCATGCCGTGGGGACCTTGCGAAAACTTGTCAAAGACGGTCCGAATTTCGTCGGTGTTCATTCCAATGCCGGTGTCCGAGATTTTGACCACTACCTTGTGACTGGACACCGTGTCGGTTTCGACGGTGATTTGACCGCTCGCGGCAGTGAATTTCACCGCATTTTTCAGGACGTTCCAGAAAATCTGTTTCAGACGGACCGGATCGCCTAAAATCTGATGATGGGTCGCTCTGAAGCGGATTTGCAGGAAAATGTGTTTTTGTTCAATCTCCTTATCAATGATAGAAACCACATCCTGGAGTACCGCGTGAACATCCACTGGATTGCGGTTAAGGACGAGTTTGCCGCTGGCGATCCGGGTCAGATCCAGAAGATCGTCAATGAGCCGGGCCTCCGTTTCGATATTCTTGCAGATCATGTCAAAGTCCTTGCGTACTTCCAATGGCAATGAGTCGTTGTGCGCGCCGTCGCTGGCCAGCAGCAGGGCGGGGTTCAGCGGTGTGCGCAGTTCGTGAGATAGAACGGCAAGGAACTGGTCTTTGGCGCGATTGGCGGCTTTCTCCCGAGCCAGCCATTTTACCAATTTCTTTTCGTGATATTTGCCCATATGCATTGCTGCTCACTCAGATGCATGGCCCCAACCGCCCGCCCCCGCGCGCGGCCCCACGGCTGTGCCATAATTTAAGATGTTTCCCAACGTTCATGTTTGTCCCGACCCAAGGACAAAAAAACTGCCCTCGTCTGTTTAGCGGGTCGCCGGGGAAATCTACATGTTCCTATCCCGATTGACCCGCGCTAAAAGGATTCACCGGTAATGGAAGAACAGCAACTGGACTTTAGGCCAGCGCAGAAATGGCTTTAAATATTCAAAATCGCAGCAATCCGAACCAATTCCGCCACCGACGTCACTTCCATTTTTTTCATGACTCGTGCGCGATGAAACTTGATCGTTTTCTCGACGGTATTCAGTTCGGCCGCGATTTGTTTGTTAAGTTTGCCGGCCACAACCAGGGCCATAACTTCGCGCTGGCGCGGGGTCAGGGACTCATAGCGGGCGCGCAGTTTCTGCAATTTTGCCTCTTGCCTGCGAAGGGCGCGATCGCGTTGAATGGCCTGTTCGATGGAATTAAGCAGGTCACGGTCTCGAAATGGCTTGGTTAGAAACTCGATGGCGCCTGCTTTCATTGCCCGGACCGAGGTTGGGATATCGCCGTGCCCGGTAACGAAAATGAGGGGAATCTGAACACCCGCTTTGACGAGCTTTTGCTGCAGGTCCAGGCCGCTCAAGCCGGGCATGAGCACGTCCAGCACAATGCAACTGGCCGTCCCGGTATGTTTGCTTCTGAGAAATTCACCGGCGTTGGCGAAGGTTTGGACCTTATGACCGGCGGCCATGATGAGACGCGCGGTCGACCGCCGAAAAGATGCGTCGTCATCAATTACGGTTACGAGCGAATCCCGTTCAGTCATAATTCTTTAGTCTTGGTTTCTGGTTCAGGGTCCCTTGCCTTGGGTTCTCTAATCTCCGCGGCCGGTAACAAGCAGGAAAAAGTTGTTCCCTTGCCCCGGGCGGACTTTGCCCATAGCCGTCCTCCGTGGGCTTCGACGATCGACCGGCTGATGCGCAGTCCCATGCCCAGGCCGTGCGGTTTGGTCGTGTAAAATGCTTCAAAAATCTTGTGTTCGGCGTCCGGCGGAAACCCCGCGCCGCTGTCGTGCACGGTAATGAGCGCGGCGGGTTCTCCATCGAGCTTGCCGCGTTCGCCGGAAATGGTCAGAATGCGCTGAGCCTCCGCAACGCCCGCCATGGCTTCGATGCTGTTAATGACGAGGTTCAGAAATACCTGCTGAAGCTGAACTCGGTCGCCTAAAACTCCCGGCAAGTCCGCCGCCATTTTTGTGCGCACGTCTATGGAATGATTATCCAGTTCATGCCGGGCAAGCAGGATCACAGCGGCGATCACTGCGGGAAGTTGCTGGAGCGCCTTTTCCGAAGGGGTGCGCCGGGTCATTGCCCGGACGCGAGCCACGATGGCATTGGCGCGGTTGGCATCCTGGACGATATCTGCAAGCGCTTCGCGCATTTCGACGGATTCGCGGGCGGCGCTCGTGTCGCCAAGCAATCGCAGGCAGAGGTTGCCGTTGTTGACGATGGCGCCCAAAGGCTGATTGATTTCGTGGGCGATCGAGGCCGCGAGTTCTCCCATGGTGGTCAGGCGCGCCACGTGCGCCAATTCACTTTGTAGTTTTTGCAATGCGGCTTCAGCGCGCCTGGGTTCGGTGCTGGTGGGCCCGTGTTCGCGCAATTGTCCCAGTTCCTGCAACGCCAGTTGCACGCGAATCAGGTCGCTAATGCAATTCTGCAAAGACCTGATTTCCTGATTGAGTCGTGTCGGATTGCTATGCACTTCAAGTTGCAGACAGAAGTTGTCCATCCTGAAAATTTCGATTTCGAGATTCCGCCGAAGGCAGGTCCGCCCGCGCGCCGAACAAAGTTGTGGACGTCACACCAACCATAGGGGATGCGCGCCTGTCATCCATAAGCAGCCATTGGCAGCATTTTACAGGCCCGAAAAGCTGCGGTGCCGAACGGCCGGCAAGGTTTTGGCCTGCGTGGGCTGTGTAGCCGTAAGTGCATATCAGGCAGATACTTAGTGCCAATGGCTGCGCTGGAAGCGAGAAACATTGGATTTCAGAAAATGTGAAATGTCGCATGATACTGGACATTGTCCCAGTATCAATCTGCTCCCGGCCCGTTCGAGCATCTTCAAAAATACTGTGGCCACGCCGCTTGGCATGGCCCGGTAGCCCCTCTTTTGGATTGTGGCTCGGCTTTCGCTCGGTCATCCCGACCCGTCGGAATGCGCGCGCTCCTTTGCTCAGCCTCGCCAAAATACCAATACTTCTCGCTCTCCCATGGCTACAGTATTTCTCCAAATGCTCCAGTTTCCGCGTGGCCAGAAAATGTGTGGCATTTTGCGGCACTAGAGTTCCCACCGATAAATCCCCTTAGAGATACTATAACCGTACACACAAGCGTTGAAAATGCAAGTGATTTATGGATAGCGAGGACAGGGACTTAATTTGAGTTCAAATTAAGACACTACCCGCGGGTTCTCTTGCTTCGGCGTAGTGCTTGAGGATTTTCTGTTGCTTATTTCCCGTCTGCTATCTCATTGACTTTGTTATCCAGACTTTGGACTTTTAAAGTAGAATGAGTGTTTTTCGAAAATCAAATCGGCGAATTGCGGTATTGGCGCTCGTCATTTTTGGGCTGGACCAGTTGACCAAATGGCTGGTCTTGCAGTCGTTGGAGCCGGGAGATGAAAAGATTATCATTCCGGGCTTTTTTAAGTTCGTGCATTGGGGAAACACCGGGGCGGCCTGGAGCCTCTTTAGCGGCAACAACGGGATGCTGGTCCTGGTGGCGCTCCTGGCCGGAGTGGCGCTGTTCCTCACGCGGCATCATTTTGATTCGCACCGGCTTATTGGCCAGGTCGCTTTTGGCCTGATTTTTGGCGGCATTGCCGGAAATCTTTTTGATCGCCTGGTGCGGCATGAAGTAGTGGATTTTCTCCGGTTTTACATCCTGCAGCGGCCGTTCGATACAGAAATCGGATTTCCGGCGTTTAACGTGGCCGATAGCGCCATTTGCACCGGCGTGGGCCTCATTTTTCTGATTACCTGGAAAAATGAGCAAATGCCCCAAAATGCATCCAGTTAATCAGTGAATGATTCAAACAAGGTTGACAGTCCCCACGGCATCGATGCCCGGCATTCGGCCAGGCGCGTGGTCGAATTCGCGGTTGAAATATCCGTGCCCGACCGGCGGTTGGACCAGTATTTGCGCGAACGATTTCCCGCGGCCTCTCGCGCGGCGCTCAAGAGGCTGATCGAAGACGGCCATATTCGCGTGGACGGCAAAATTGTCAAAGCCACGCACTCCCCGCGCGCGGGCGAGCGGGTGTGGATTCATTGGCCGGAACCAAAATCCGCCGAGGTGCAGCCCGAAGAGATGGCGCTGGACATTTTATTTGAGGACGATTGCCTGCTGGTGCTGAATAAGCCGGCGGGATTGGTTGTGCACCCTTCCGCAGGCCACGAAGAACATACGCTCGTGAACGCGTTGCTGCATCATTGCCGCGGCTCATTGAGCGGCATTGGCGGCGTTGCGCGGCCCGGTATCGTGCACCGGCTCGACAAGGAGACCAGCGGATGCCTTGTGGTGGCCAAGAACGACGAGTCCCACCTGGCCCTTTCGAAACAATTTTCCGAGCGGCGCGTGGACAAGATTTACAACGCGATTGTTTGCGGCGAAATCACACGCGACGGAGGCGATATTCGGGGAGCCATTGCGCGGCACCCGTCGCACCGGAAACGCATGGCGGTGCGCGATGACGATTCGGGGCGGGCCGCCCACACGCAATGGCGGGTCCTGAAACGGCTGAACGCCGCGACCTGGGTCGAGGCCCATATCTTTACCGGTCGCACGCACCAGATCCGGGTGCATTTTCAATATCTGGGCCATCCTTTGGCGGGCGATCAAACCTACGGCGCACGGCAGAACAAGCGCCTCACAGAAATAACCGGTTGCGAACCTCTGCGCGTCATGCTGCATGCGCTGAAGCTTTCCTTTTTGCATCCGCGCACGGAAAAAAAACTGAATTTTCAAGCGCCATTGCCGGAGGATTTTCAAGAAATGTTGAGGGCTTTGAAAAGTCCGGCGTAAATCCCATGGTCCTCTTTATTCTTGGAAAACACTCTGCGTCTGGCCGTGTTGGCCGGTTCATTGGGCGGGTGCTGCGTTATTTGTCCCTGCCGCGATTGTCAATCGACTCGACAAATAAAATTTGGTGAGACTTCCAAAAGTCTTCATAGGTGCGGGCAAGGTCGCTGGCTGTATAATTCGTGAAGACGTTCACCGTCCACCACCAGCCAGGCTTATAGACAGTCTGGCCCTGGCCCCAGACGTGGACCCTGCGATAACCGAGCACATTCTGGTTTGTTTTGAGCATTGCGCCAAACTGCACATCGGGCATGTCATTTGACAAGACTTCCCACATTTCTGTCGGTACAACCTTTCCATTCTCCTTATGGAGGTAATCTTTGGTTTCGGCTGGGCTTTATCGGGTTTGAACATTATTCCTTTGGCTTTCTCTTGTCGAGCCGAAACCGAGCCCCGGCAGAGGCGTTCACGGCCAACAATTTCTTGAATTCCCGCTGATTGAGGATAGATTTTCCGCCGCTCAATGATGAATTATAAGATATCTCAAGGTGCGGCTTCGTTGTCGCCATCGCTCACGCTGGCGATAGACGCCAAAGCGAAGGCGATGAAGGCCGCTGGTGAAGACGTGGTGGGTTTTGGCGCCGGAGAGCCCGATTTTGACACCCCGCAACATATCAAAGATGCTGCCGCGAAGGCGCTTGCCGCCGGTTTTACCAAATACACGCCCAGCAGCGGCATTCCTGAATTGCGCGAGGCAATTGCGGAAAAGTTCAAGCGCGAAAACGGCCTTTCGTACAAGCCGTCCCAGATTATTGTTTCCTGTGGGGGCAAGCATTCCTGTTACAACGTCATCTTGGCCACATGCGGGGCGGGGGACGAGGTCATCATCCCGGCGCCGTATTGGCTGAGCTATCCGGAGATGGTCAAGCTCGCGGGGGCCAGGCCTGTTATTGTACAGACGACCGACAAAACCGAGTTCAAAGTCACGCCCGAACAATTGCGTAACGCCATCACGGCAAACACGCGGCTGTTCATTTTAAATTCGCCAGGCAATCCAACCGGCTCCGTCTATTCGCCGGAGGAAATCAAGGCGCTGGGCGACGTTTGCGTCGAGAAAAACGTGCTCATCATGAGCGACGAAATCTACGAGCATTTGCTCTATGATGGAGCGAAACATAAGAGCGTGGCCAGTTTTTCGCCCGGCCATTTGGCGCATACGATCATCGTGCATGGATTTGCCAAGGCGTGGAGCATGACGGGTTGGCGTCTCGGATTTTTGGCCGCGCCCGAGCCGATTGCCAAAGCGATTGACGCGGTGCAATCCCACAGCACGAGCAATCCGTGTTCATTTGCGCAAAAGGGCGCGGTCGTTGCCTTGACCGGGCCGCAGGACCACCTTGTTCAATGGCTGGCGGAGTTCGACAAACGCCGGCGTTTTGCGCATTCAAAGCTGAATTCAATTCCCGGCATTTCCTGCGTGAATGCCAAAGGCGCGTTTTACCTGTTCCCAAACATTTCAGGCTCCGGCCTCAAGTCGTCCGATTTCTGCGCGAAACTGTTGGAAGCCGAAAAAGTGGCGGCCGTGCCTGGCGTCGCGTTTGGGGCGGATGATTATATCCGCCTGAGCTATGCGACAAGCATGGCCAATATCGAAAAGGGACTGGACCGGATTGAGAAATTTTGCCGGAAGCTGAAAGGCTGAAAGCTCAGGGAGACTTCCTGGTTTTCAGTTTTCAGTTTTCAGTTGCCATTTGGCAGCCTTCAGGGCGGGACGAGTTTTTGAAATTCAGGCGTCCCGCGGATGGGGTTGAAGCCGGCTTCCATGCGGGCCTCGTCACGGATATTTCGTGCTTTCGGGTCGTCCCTCAGCCGCTGGTCACTCAATGTGAGCGACGTCTGCAGGTCTTTTATTGCGTCGTCGCGCTTGCCAAGAATCACTTCCAGGCGGGACAGATCGTACCATGCCTCAGGTTGGTTTGAATCAACTTGGGTCAGTCTTTCGAGCACCGATTCAAGTTTGGTGAACTGGGCGGTTTGGGCAAAAATTTGCGCGGCGCCGCGGACGACGTCGAGCGGAACGTTAGGCTGCGCGATGGTATGTTCGAGCAATTCATCGGCATTATTGGTCTGTTGGGTTTGCAGGTAGTACCCGGCGAGCTGAAAGATATTTTGGTAATCGCTTCCGTTTGTGCGCGCCTTGTCTTTCATCGCCTGTACCTGGTCCTGGATCTGCTCGCGCTCGCCGCTCGTGCTTTTGAACTTCTCAAGGTTGTCAATCAGGCCCGAGACGGAATCGTTATAGGGGTCGAGCTTGAGGCACGTCCTGGCCACCACCAGGGCGTCATCGACCCGGTTGAACTGCATTAAGAATTGGACGTAACGAAACACCGCTTCGGGGCTGTAGGGGCAGAAGGCCCACGCCTGTTTGAAAGCAAAATCGGTTTCGCGTTCCAGCGCCTTTTCGAGCGCCGGGGTTTGCTCGCGATATTCGGAAGGGCAGTTCGGGCTGCAGCGCCAGGCGTACATCCCGGCTTGCGAACTTCGCAGTTTTGAAAATGCCTTTTGCGCATCCTCGTCCCGTACAAACATGCGTTTGCCCGTGAAGCCTTTGTAGTTATTTTCAATGTACGTGCGCTGCACAAAATCGGCGATTTGCTGCACGGTCGTGTCATAGGTAATCCAGTTGCCGCAAAGGCGTTCGGAATAATCGCTCCAGAATTTGTGGTCGCGGTCAAAGACGTCCTGCGTGAGTTGCGGGAGCGGGTTGCGGTTGACTTTCATAATGACGCCGAAGGGCGTCTCGTAAGGATACATCCAGGGCAGCGGGAAGCTTTCCTCGACAAAAAATTCATTCGTCGGATTGTTGTCGAATATCACTTTGCAGAGCAGGCCGTTGATCATCATCACGGCCACCTGGCCCGATACCTGCATTTTGCCGTCGGGACTCACGCTGACATCTTCGCCCGGTTGAAGCTGGCCCAGTTGCATGCGGCGCTGCACGTCGGCGTAATATTCATTGAAACAATTTTGCGAATCCTCGGGTGAGGGAATGTAAATTTCCTTGGGCGGATACACGCCGCGGGCGCGGCGATACGTTTCGACGTGTTTGCCCCACTTGGTGAATGGCACGTCCAGGGTGTAATATAGCGCGCCGTTCACGAGGCCATAAAGGCCGGCGGAAGCCACCGCGTTATCGTGATCATCCTCGGCCTGGGCTTCCCGTTGCACGTCGTCCGGGGTCAAACCCGCCCTTTGCATCTGGTCGTTTGAATAGTTCCGATGTTTGTCGATGTTCGCGCCCACGAAGATGCGCCAGGAATGAATACCTATGCTGAAAATGTACTTGGACAATTCGCTGAAAAAGGGCGGGTCCTGCTGATGGCTCCGGAAATATTGCGCCCGTAAATAGTCCAGGTATGTGCCGTCGGCAAGCGCGTTTTGAGTAATGATGTAAACGTCGCGCCGGTCAAATTTTTGGTCCTGTTTCGGCTGGCAATAGTGCGGGATGAAGCTTTCGCAGAAAATAATGTACGTCGGGCAGAAGCGTCCGGGGTCGGTGCCGCCAAAGAGGATGGCGTTGCGGGTCATCTGCGGATAAATGTATTTGGCCTTTTCAGGGTCCTTCATCAGCTCCGCGCGGCGGTCATTGTCGTAACTCAGTTTTCCGTTATCCATGAAGGGCGGGGTGAACATGTCATGGCCGAACCAATAGCCGTACCAATGGTTGCGTTGCTCGGACTTGTACCAATGGGACATGCCCGAAATGAGGGGTGTGACGCAAAAGAGCGCCAGCAGGACACCGACGGGTCCGCGTTTGCGGCACAGCAGCAGCGCGCCAATGAAAATAATCGGCAGCGCGATTAGAATCAGGCTGGCAATGACCGGCATCCCGAACTGGTCTTTGGCGAATGCCTGCGCGACCCAGTGCGGGATTTCAAAGATGCCAAATTGGCCGTTTGGACCAAAAGCCAGGAAACTCAGGAAAGGCCAATCCGGCAATGGAAGTCTGAGCTGGCCGGCCGGCCCGAAATAGAGTTGTCCGATGGAATTGATGAGGCAATACATGGCGGCCACAAGTGCAAAAGCGGCGCCCACAAAGGACCAATTGCGGATTTTCTCATAATGCGTGGCGATGTAAGCCGCGATAATCGTGATTCCGTATCCGATCATGATGGCAAACAAGGCATGCGATGCGGTGAAGAAGACTTTATTTAATTCGGATGTCGAGCGATCGGCGCTGACATCCAGCATGATGACCATCATGACTGAAGTCCAAAAATAGAGGCCCGCCACGCCAATAATCCAGTTGCGTTCCCGCTTATGCATCTTCGGGAGGAACAGGAACGGAATCAGGCCCACGAACAATAAGGCCCAGTTAAACGATTCGGACAATCCGTCGGCAAGGTAGTAAAGCTGGAACAGGAATTGGCGGGGGTTCGTCAGCAAGTCGGTGCCCACTTCACTGCCATACTGGCCGCGGCTCAGGGCGTGAAAGAACCCTTCCACAGTACGCGGATAACCCCATTGCATTGGCGGGTCGGTCATGCAAGAAATTGGCTCGTAAAGGTAAACGGACACGCCAACGATCCAGACGATGCCCAGCAAAAAACCGGTCAACATCTCGCGGCCAAACTGACGGGTCTCAATTCCCTTGAAAATGGCAACCGCGCTAAAGACCGCCAGGGCGCATCCATAGAGGATGGCGGTGAATTGCATTCCACTGGAGCAAAAGCTCATCAGGAGGGTTTTGGGCTGGGGCGTAAACGCCAGGAGCAGGAGATAAAAGAATACAAACAGTGCCACCGCCCCCAAAAGCGACCACCAAAACCAGAGCATCCATTCGCTTTTGAGTTGTTTGGCGTTGATAAATGACTTCAGGTAAAGTCCGCTAAAGGCCGCGCAGGAACCCAACCCGACGAAGTGAAAGATGACCTTTTCAATCGAAGTCAAACCGGTCAGCGCGGGAATCGTCCCCGTCTGCATCAACCCCAGAAAGACGAGATAACCGATGGTATTCCATACGAACAAATCCCGCCCCAGCCTGGGCAATACCAGGGCTATCAACATTTCAATTCCCGGCACACTTAAGAGCAAACTTTGGTGAATGGTCGCCAGCCAGCCGTAAATCAACATGGAAATATACAAATAGCGCCGTTGATGCGGCGCATAGCTCCAGCGCATGAGCATCAATACCACTGCCAGCAGCCAGGGCACGCCAAACAGGGAGATGCGGTTGATGACGTCCGATTCGCACCACATGAATTGTCCCAGTCCCAGCAACAATCCACTGACAGCCCCCGACACGAAACAAATGGCCGTTTCCCATTGCCTGGAGATGACTCTGAGTTCCTCGATGCCTTCCATTAGCATACTGCTGCCGCGTGAAACCATGAGCGCGAGCAGCCCGCAGCCCATCGCTGCGGCAAACGATTCGCCCACTTCGACACGCCAGGCCACATTGCCAAATGGCAGAATGGCCGTCCAAAACCAGGAATAAATAGACCAGAACGGATAACCCGGCGGGTGTGGAATGCCCGCATAAAATGAACCCGTGCACAATTCGCCTGAATCTTCGAGGGTCAGTTCCGGGGCCAAAGTCCAGAGGTAAACGACCCAAACACCCACAAAAGCTACGATCAGCGCAAGCCAGTCAATTTTACGGAACAACGGAGGCACACGCGTTGGCGGCGTGGGGGTGGCCGGAACAGCGGGCGCCCCGGCGGCGGGCGTGGAAGCGGCCGGTTTGGCCTGCTTCTGGCCTGGCTTCGTTAATCCGTTTTGTGGCTTAGATTTCTCGTTATTCATTGTGAATTCTTCCATCCATCATTTCAGTGGCGGAAAGAATCCATAATAGAATCTAAACCGCTGTGGTTTGTCGAATCAAAAGTAACCGCCGACCAACTATTTTGCTTGGTGGCAAAGCCGTCGAGCATGAAGGCCGAGTCATCGAGATTGCTGGCCAGCATCAGGCCCGGAAGGTGCGTGGCGACGGGCAGCCCGTTGTGCGAACCGCACACCGCCACCGTCAGGATAGCGCACACCGCGGCCGGCGCGAGCGGGCCAATGAACCATGCCGCGCGCGGCGCCAATGAAATGCCAAACAGCCGGCGCTTAAGCAGCGCCGACGGACGGCGTGGCCGCCATGAGCGCAATTGCGCTTCCAATGGATTCGTCTCTTTCATAACTTGTTCCTTCCAGTCGCAATTTTAGTTTTTGCAGGCCATAGCGATAGCGGCCCGCCGCCGTATTGGGCGAAATTTCCAGAAGCGCGCCAATTTCCTCGAACGTGCAGCGGTTCCAGATTTTCAACACGATGACTTCGCGTTGTTCAGCGGGCAGGGCGGCCAATTGTTCCATGGCGGCTCGCTCAGCATGGCTTTCGTGGTCTGACTTCTCGAACCAGCGTTTTGACTCCAATTCCCGGGTCAGCCGGCGCCAAAGCGAGCGCTTATAATTGAGTGCCCGGTTTCGAAACGTGCGCAGGCAATAATGTTCCGGCTCGCGCGGGACATCGTCCTTTTGCATTAGCGCCACGAATGTTTCCTGCAGAACGTCCTCAGCTTCGCCGTGGCTTAGGCCCAGGGCGCGCCCATAAAGGATCAACGCGGCCGCTTTGGCCTCGTAAAACGCTTCAAACCAACAGGAATGTTCTTTATTCACAGTTTCATCTCATAGACACCACCAACCCCGAATTTGTATAAAAATTTTTTGGTTGGGGGATTGATTAAGCCCGAATTGTCCGTCGATCCCGATGATTCCGGACCGCTGCGAGATTTGCCGCTTAAAATATAGGCTTTTTGTGCGAAGATGGTCGGGGCGGTGAGATTTGAACTCACGACCTCTTGTACCCGAAACAAGCGCGCTAGCCGGGCTACGCTACGCCCCGAACCAATCAAAGTCCAAACACTGAGGCAGACTGAGACCGCTATTTTGCCAGAGCGAAGAATAAGGGCAAGCCAATTGATTTGACAGCCAATTGATTTGCAATTTAAGCCAGAATTTGGCAGATTAGTGACCGCCCAGTAAATCCGTATCGCCCGGTCATCCGGCGGAACCCTTGCGGAAATTGTCATAGAGTTGCGCGCGCATTCGGCGGGCATCAAACTCGCCGAGTGCGCATCGCATGATTTCCGCCCGATATTTTTTCCTGGGTTCCGGCTCGGACAAGTGTTCAAGCAATTGCTTGCCAAGCGCTTCCGGCTCGGCCTCGGTCGTGCTAAGCCCCACCGCGTATTGCGACGCCATTTTCATCACCGTGCTCTCCGGATGGCCAATCGTAATAATCGGCAGGCCTGCCGCCAGGTAACTCACAAACTTGGTAGGCAGGCTGAAACGATTGTACCGGCGGTCGTCATCTGTCAATTTCATGGGCGAAACGCCCCAGTCGCATTCTTTCAATGCCTGCGATAACTCCCGCGCCGGAAGATTTCCGTGTTCCTTCATCCAGCCCGGATCGAACCAGCTCCGCGACCGATAGGAGTGGTCGCCGAAGAAATCCAGCGTGACGGGTTGCGGAAGCCGGCCGCGGATTTGCGCCAGCGACCTGGCAAAAAGCGCAAAAGTGTCTTCCGCAATGATCGTTCCGGCATAGGCAATTCGGATTGGCCCCTCTTTTCGGTCCGGCGCAAAGGCCAGATGATCAAAATCCGCCTGGTCCAGCCCTGCGCGGTTGATCGAGCCGTTGGCGCCCGTTCGCGCGCGCAAGTCATCCACCATGGCCGTGCAAATCGCGTCGCGCGTCGTTGCCGAGGCATAGAGTTTGTCGGCCATTCCGGCCATTTGGCGGCTGCGACGCTCCCCAAATTTCTGGATCACCCCGCAAATATCCATGTAGTCATGGATGGAAACGTGAAAAGGGGTGGTTCCTCCCGGCAATATCCGCGCCAGCGGCGGAATCGCCCAGCAATGCGGAATCACCCAAACGACGTCCGGTTTGAGGTCAGCCAGCGTATTTTTGAAGTGCCGCGTGGCCCACGGAAGCCAAAAATGCTCCAACAGCCACGACTTCTGCTCGCGCCAGCGCCGGTTCGGATACAGTTTCTGCGGGATGTTCGCAACCCGATGCGAGGCAATGTTCTGGCCAAAGATTTTTTTGCCATCTGGAAAACAGCTCCACCAAATTAGTTTTTCCGTGGGCCAGTCCTTTAGCATTTGCCGGATTATGGCCAGACCCCCTCCCGGGGAGTTAGGCCAGGCTTCTGTCGCGACCAGCAATCGTGGAAAATCGGAGACCATTGAAGACGTTTTTTAATTTTTGGCAGGGCCTTTAGCGAGCCAATTTCTAATCATGGCACACATAGGATATGGAAATCCAGCAGCCGGTCGAGATTTGAATGATTTGATCTTGATTTATTCAAGCGATGCCGGACCGGATGCTGACAATGCTGCCGGAAAAGGCGGCTCTGAAGCCTTGAGATACATAGGCCTCGTCCACTATTCTCATCTATCTTATATGGCTGCCATTTCTGTCATCATCTGCTCGCACAACCCGCGACAAGAATTTATGCGCCGGACACTGGACGGACTGAAGGCGCAAACGTTGTCGGCCAGGGACTGGGATCTCCTGCTGGTGGACAACCTGTCAGAGCAGCCGTTGGCGGAACGCTTTGACCTGTCATGGCACCCGAGTGCCCGGCATGTGCGTGAAGAAAAATTGGGAACTGCTCATGCGCGGTTTCGCGGCATCAGCGAAACGAAAAGTGATTTGCTGGTATTTGCGGACGACGACAATGTTCTTCGATCGGATTATCTCCAAACCTGTTTGAAAATCAGCGCAAACTATCCGTGGTTGGGCTCCTGGGGCTGCAGTTTCATTCCCGAATTTGAAGCGGAACCTCCCGATGAATTGCGTCCCTGGCTCCACGGTCTCATGATTGAAAAACTGACGGTGGCTATCTGGGCCAAGACACAGATCCCCACCGAAGCCGTTCCGCCGGGCGCAGGAATGGCTGTGCGCAGGAACGTCGCGGAGCGGTACCAGGAACTCGTCCGGTCGGACCCCGCCCGTCTTATGCTGGACCGAAGGGGAAAAGAACTCACCAGTTGCGGAGACCATGACCTGGCCATGGCTGGTTTTGACCTTGGTCTTGGTACCGGGCGGTTTCCGGAATTGGAACTGACACACTTGATTTCCGCCCGCCGGCTGACGCTGGATTATCTCGAACGGCTCCACGAAGGGTTTGGATATTCCGGCATCATGTTCAGGAAAATCCTCAAAATAGACACCTGCCAGGACGTAAGGCGCGTCAACCGGTGGGAAATTTTGGCTCAGGGCCTTTTTATGATTCTTTCCGGAAAAAGCCGTACCGAACGGCGTCTTCGGGTGGCCGAGAAAAGAGGCCAGCTCCGGGCTTATCAGGAACTTAACCAATGAGTGGCTTTCGGAGATCCAATTGATTCACCCCTATTTGCGCTCCAAAAACACGTTCACCATACCGGTCTTGGGTAGTCCCAAATTTAAAAACACATGCTTTGAAATCGTTGTCAGGATTTAACCTCATTTTCGCTTTTAACTTTCACTTCGGTGCTGGCATGATGAGGGCGATAGACGAACAGAATGAGCCGCCTTATCATCAAAGCCGGAGCCTCCGAACGCCATTATTGGGCCGACCTTTGGCGCTATCGTGAATTGTTTTTCTTCCTCTCTTGGCGCGACATCCTCGTTCGTTACAAGCAGACAGTCATCGGAGTCATGTGGGCTTTGATTCGGCCCATTCTCACGATCACCATTTTCACCCTCTTGTTCAGTAAAATGGCTAAAGCGCCGTCTGACGGTCTTCCTGCCGCGCTCTCCGTCTGCGCGGGGAATCTGCCCTGGCAATTTTTTGCCACCGCCATGAGCGAGGCCAGCAACAGCCTCGTCCTCAACGCCAATATGTTGAGCAAAATTTATTTTCCACGTCTGATTGTTCCCGCCAGCGCCGTGATTGTCGCCTTTGTGGATTTGCTGATTTCCCTGGTTATCATGGTTGCGCTTATGGCCTGGTATCACGTCGTGCCCACCTGGCGGCTGCTGGCCCTGCCTCTGTTTACGGCCATGGGACTGGGCGCGGCGCTGGCTGTTGGCCTGTGGCTGGCCGCTCTCAATGTTCGCTACCGCGATTTCCGTTACGTGATCCCTTTCGTCGTTACATTCGGCGCCTATGTTTCGCCGGTCGGCTATCCCAGTAATTGGATCCTGGACAAATTGGCCACCATGCACCACGCCGTCCTGTTGCAGGGAATATTTCTTCTGAACCCCATGGTCGGCGTCATTGACGGCTTCCGCTGGGCCATTGGCGGCCAATCGCCTTTGTCGTGGAGCATCCTCGCTTCCGTTGTGGTCATCGCTTTGGTCGGTTTTTCCGGCTTGCGTTATTTCCGCGCCACCGAAAAGACCTTCGCCGACATCATTTGACCATGCCCTCCGCCATCTCCCCTGCCATCTAACGTCTTAATCGTCGCTGTCGTCGCCGGCGCGGGTGACAAAGCTGGTAACGAAGTTGGCGAAATTTGGCATCATTCCCTTTGGTTTTAAGGCGGCTTGCGGGGCTGGGATTTTAATGGGCGATTTAACTACAAATACACCAGCCCTACGGGCTTTGACCAGACGCCAAAGCGGTGAATCGGTCATTGCCGCAAAGCCCGTAGGGCTGACGTATTTGTAGAAAACCAGCCGAAAAAATCACAAGCCCCGTTAGGGGCGGCGTACTCTGGCGAATACATTCAAAAAAACTGAGATGCTGCCAGCCAAAACGTTGAAACGTTGAAACGTCCCGGCGGGATTTGAACAACAAAGTGCAAAGACGCGAAGAAACTCCACGGAACGCGATCTGAAGCAGCAACCGAGGATGAGGATGTATATGAGATGAAGTTGGAAAACGTGTTACATTGTTACATTGTTGAATACCAATGATTTACCGTGTTACACTTTTTGTTACACTCTGTTACAAATCATAACCACCTAATCATAAACGACTTGCGGTGTTACATTAACGATACAGTAGCGGTGGTGGAACACGGCGCGCTGCGCCGCGTGCAGCGGCGCAACAAGTGGGTTCATTCCCAATGCGCGCGAATACAATCGGAAGGGGCTTGTCAAGAACCGCCTGGAACCCGGAAGATTCGTTAGAACTCGCTACGCGTCTTGGAGTGCGGTGGCAAGTCCGCGCGACACCGCTTTCGCACGTCGTTGGACTTACATACGGCAATTGACGCTGCTCGTCTTTTCACCCGCCATTGCCTATGCTCAGTCCCAGCAATGTCACAGCAACCGCCCAATATTTTCGCCGGCACACAAGTCGTGTCGTTGATTGAAGTGCGGGGAACAAACAATTCTCTCGTTCATCCCCGCGGCGCGGTCGGCGTTGTGACCCGGACCCCGACCGGCGATCAGAACGAATTTCTCGTGCGATTTCCGGATGGCTTCGAGGCCTCGCTGACCCGCCCGCAACTCGATGTGCTGAAGCATTTCAAGGATCGCATGGCCGATGGGAAACCGGACACCCATTTTGATCTGGAACGCGTCATCATCTATCGCTGTGTCGTCGGTTCACGCGCGTACGGCCTGGACGACGACGAATCGGATACTGACCGGCGCGGCGTCTATATCGCGCCCTCGGAATTGCAGTGGTCCCTGTTCGGCGCGCCCGAACAATTCGAGGACAACGCCACGCAAAGCTGCTTTTGGGAATTGCAGAAATTCCTCGTCATGGCGCTGAAGGCCAACCCGAATATCCTGGAATGCCTCTACTCGCCCATGGTGGAAAAGGTCACGCCGTTGGGCGAAGAACTGCTGGCCCTGCGCCAGTGTTTCCTGTCGCAAATGATTTTTCAGACGTTCAACGGCTACGCCATGAGCCAGTTTAAGAAGATGGAACAGGACCTCCGGAACCGAGGCGAAGTGCGCTGCAAGCACTCGATGCATCTGTTGCGCCTGCTGCTGACCGGCGCTGCCACGTTGCGCGAAGGCCGCGTGCCTGTGCAGGTGGATGCGCACCGTGAGCGTTTGCTTGCTGTCAAACGGGGTGAATGGTCATGGGCTCAAGTAGATGCCTGGCGCAAGGAACTCCATCATGATTTCGAGCGCGCTCTGGCTGAAACGAAACTGCCAGAACGTCCGGACTATGAAGCGGCAAATCGGTTTCTCATTAGAGCGCGGCAAGAAATGGCTAGCGAGGTCTAAAGAATTATGAACGAATCAGATTGGAAAATATTTCTTGCAGAATACAATCGTGAACTGCTGTCTTATGAAGAAGTGGTCGAAATTCTTCCGAAAGAAATTATAAACGCCGGGTGGTTGAGGTACAGCGGCGCATCAGAAGATAAGATTGAGGCGACTGAGACACGTTTGGCAATTCGACTGCCTCCAGCCTACCGGGCATTTCTGAAAGCAAGCAATGGCTGGCGATTCTCTTCCATTTCGATTTCCGATCTTTGGCCGGCACAAAAGCTAACATGGTTCCGCGAGCACAATCAGGACTGGATTGACGCATACGTCGGCTCGTCCGAAGAGTTGCCGCCATTGAGCGACAAGGAGTATTTCGTTTATGGAGCAAAACAAGATTGTGTGAGATTTCGTCCGGAATACCTCGAGACGGCATTACAGATTGCAGAAGTTAGAGACTCAGCAGTCATTTTACTCAATCCAAAAGTCGTGACGGCCGAGGGTGAATGGGAAACGTGGCTTTTTGCAAATTGGCTTCCCGGCGCAGTGCGATACCGAACGTTTGCTGATTGGTTCACCGAAGAACGGAAGCAGTGCCGTAAGAATCTCAAACCCATCCCAAAGGCAACGGTGGCAAAATGCGTTACCGCCAGGAAACCAGTTTCAGTCAAAAAAGCCCAGGCTGCTGCTCGCGGGGGACAAACGCAACTGGTAGTGGATTCGCTCGAGGGCTTCGCAGCTAAAGGTGACAATAGTGCCGCAGCCTCCCTCGCGGAATTGCGTGCCTTCCTTGGGCAATGGAAAGAAGTAATCATCAACGCTGGACGACTGATCGCGAATCCGACTGCTGTCTACGCGGACAACGTATTCCAGGATATGATTCGATTGTTGGGCCGGGCCGGCCATCGCAGCGGTGATTGGGCTCGTGTAATCGAAGTCGCGGAAGCGGCGTCACAGGCCAACGCGAGCCGATTTTGTGAATTGAGCCGTCAGGCGAAAGACAAGGTCGGTCGGAACCACCTCGTAAAAGCGGCCAGTCGCTATGAGAGGATCTTTCGCAATTTGATTGGGTACGCCGAACGGAATGGTAAACCACCTCACGAGCTAATAGCTATTTTTGGCATTCGAACATGGAGGGATGATATGGATGCTCAGAAGCTGAGAGCGTGGTATGAAGAAGCCGTCAAGAATGCTGAGGTTCTGCGTCCGGATTTGAAAAGAAATCCATTAGCCAAGTGGGAGCATTTTTTCTCCCTCGCACAAGGAGTGGCGGAAGACGAAGCCTTGAAGCTTTACGAAGCGCACGGTCAGAATTTCGAAATGCGGTGGCAGGCCGCTGAATATGTTGCGCCGATTTATGTTCGACTGAGGAACGAGTCGGCTGCGTGGGCCGCCATTGCGGCCAACTTAAAGCACTGGTGGCCAGTCGATAATGCACAGGTGACGCCGTTGGCGCTTCTGACCAATGAACATCTCGAAACAATCATGACGCCCGAACGATGCGCTTTGGTCTTGTCCACTCCGCGTGGACCGGAAGGTGCAAAGGCAGGAGGAGCGAGATGACGATTGACCCTCTCCTTCACCGCATCGTCGCAGCACAGCCGTATCCGTTACTGTTTGCCACAATCAGTGGAGCGCATCTTTACGGGTTCCCGTCGCCGGACTCGGACTTTGACCTGCGCGGCGTCCATATCCTGCCGCTTGAGCGCGTGATTGGCCTGGATACGCGCCACGAAACAATTGAAGCATCGCGCGTTATCGAAGGTTTGGAAATGGACATTGTGAGTCATGACGTGAAGAAATTCTTCGGCCTGTTGCTCAAGAAAAATGGTTACGTGTTGGAACAGCTTTATTCGCCGCTCGTCGTTCATACGACGCCGGAACACGCGGAATTGAAGGTCGTCGCGCGCGGTTGCATCACCAAGCATCATTCGCATCACTATTTCGGCTTTGCGGAGACGCAATGGAAATTGTTTCTGAAGGAATCGCCGCGCCGGGTAAAGCCATTGCTCTACGTCTATCGTGTTTTGCTCACCGGCATTCATCTGATGCGCACCGGCGAGGTGGAAGCGAGTCTGGTCACTCTGAACAAGGAATTCAATTTACCGTACATTGGCGACCTCGTTGCCCGCAAATTGGCGGGTCCTGAAAGATCCAGGCTGGAGGACGCGGATGTCACGTTCCACGAGTCGGAATATCAGCGATTGCGTGGACAGTTGCAGGCGGCCCGCGATGCGAGCCGGTTGCCGGAATTGCCGAGTGATGACACGCGCGCGGCGTTGAACGAATTGTTGGTGAGGATTCGGTTGAAGCCCACCGAAATTAGGACAGGATGAACAGGATTTACAGGATGGAATTTTCAGAAAATGCTATTCCCGGCGCTTGTCATGAATGGGCGCTTTGTCTTGTCCATCTTGTTCATCCTGTCTAAAACCCTCTCGTTCCCATTTACCGAGCCATTTTTATCAAATTTCCCAATAAAACCGCAGTTCTCGACCCAAAAAGTGGCTTCGTTTCTCGTTTACACGCCTATATACACAAAAATGTGTAGCGGTGTAGGGTAGGCGTCCCGCCCGCCAGTTCGGGCGGCGTCTCGCCGCCAGTGACGCTGCCACCGCCGCGACCGACTCTCACGTTCTCACATTCTCACGCTCTCACGCTCTCGCTTTCCATCCCCGCCCCGCCTTCCCGTCCCGTTTCCTCAAAATCTTCAAATTCCGAAGTAAAATGCCATTTTCAGCCTCGTTTCCCCGTTGCATTCCCTATACGCAAAAAATGTGCACACAGCCAAGGTAGCATTCGACGTTGGGCGTTCGACGTTCGATGTTCGATGTTCGATGCGCGGGCATTTTGGTTTGCCCTTTCAGGGCGCGGACGGTTTTGTGTTGGCTCTCCGTGGGCGCTGCCCACGGCTAAAATGGGGTTGCGCTTTCAGCGCGAAGATTTCACTCCGTCACACCGACTTAATCTTCACACTCACTTCCATTTTCCGGTCCGTTGTCCCTTTATAATTTCCGGTGACGGGAGGCACATCGGCGTAATCGCGGCCGACGGCGATTTTGACATAGTTCTCATCCGTTTGGCGGTTGTGTGTGGGGTCGAGGCTGCGCCAGCCGATGCCGGGAATCAGGACTTCGATCCAGGCATGGGTTGCGCTGGCGATTTCAGTGGCGAGGTAGCCGCTCACGTAGAGCGCGGGAATTTTCAGCGCGCGGCAGAGACCGATCGTCACGTGGGCGAAGTCCTGGCACACGCCGCGCCGATCGCGCAGCACGTCGCTCATGTGCGTGTGAACATTCGTGGACTTCGATTCATATTTGAGATTGGAATGGACGAAGCGCATGATGGCCAGCGCGGCTTGCCACGTGTCGGCAGCTTCATGAGTGGCGTCCAGCGCTGTCCGCCAGGTCTCCGGCGATAAGTCCACGAACCGGCTTTCCTGGAGGAAATCGAATATTCGCGGTTCGCGCGCTGCTTCGCCGATACGCGCCAATGGGAACGGCGTTTCCAATTCTGCCAACGGCCGGCGCGGACGCGTCGTCACGTGCAACAGGCTTTCGACCAGCAGCGTCGTGTGCGGTTCGGGAATGTCAAAATGATGGACGATATTGGAATAAAAGTCGCGATGATGCCGCAGGCGCGTTGCCGGCAAAATCTTCAGGAGGAAATCGTTGACCTGCTGCGATTCATCCGAAACCGGGTGCAGCCGGACTTCGTTGAAACTTTCGGACACCGGCGATGCGTAGGCGTATTCGGTGCGATGGATGATTTCCCATTTCATGGTTGATATTGTGAACGAGGACGAGGACGAGGACGAGGACGAGAACGAGAAATTATTCGAGTTCTTCGACATCTACCGAAACTTTGACCTCATGCTGGCCGCCGCCGGTCAGGATGCCGGCTACGGGGCTGACGTCGCTGAAATCGCGGCCATAGGCGACGGTGATGTGCTCTTCGGAAACCTGCAGGTTGTTTGTCGGGTCGAAATCCTTCCAGCCGTTGCCGGGACAGAATACAGAAAACCAGGCGTGCGAAGCGTCGGTACCGACGAGCTTTTCCTTGCCCTCAGGCGGACGCGTGCGCAAATAGCCGCTGACATAGCGCGCGGCCAGGCCGAGCGAGCGCAGGCAGGCGATGCTCAAATGCGCGAAGTCCTGGCAAACCCCGCGCCGTTTTTCCAATACTTCCTCCAGCGGGGTCACGACGGTGGTGGCCTTGGAATCGTACTTGAAATCCTTGAAAATTCGGCGCGTCAAATCCAGCGCGCCTTCCAGCAATGGCGTGCCTTTGACAAAACTTTCTCGGGCGTAATCGGCCAGTTCCAGTGACGCGCGCACGTGTGGCGAGTCAAAAACGAATTGATACGGCGAAATGACTTCCGGCGTCACGGGGTCGCGAAACAATTTTCCCACCTCTTCCCAAGACGGCGAAGTCTCAGGCGAAGATGTTTCGTGTTTGCTGACCTGGACGCGGCTGGTGGCAACGATGTCGAGGTGCTCGTGAATTTCCTGAATGCTGAAAAAGCACAGATGATTGCCGAAATAATCAGACCGCGCCTTGCGTACGACCGGTTGCGGCAAAATTTTCAGCGAGAAATTCCCGGGCATTTGCGCCGAAGTTTGGCGGGGCTCAAGCCGGGCCACATGATGCGACACAGCCACCGGCGCGGCATATTCGTAAGTGGTCCGATGGGTGATTGAATAGTTCATGGGGAGCCGTCTTTTAATTTTTTCTCGGCCATGAACCCGAAGGTGGTGGAGGACGGCGCGCTGCGCCGTCCCCGCCCGCGCAGAGCGGGCGGAACATACGCGGTACAGCGGTTGACCACACTTGTTGCGCCGCTGCACGCGGCGCTACACGGCGCAGCGCGCCGTGTTCCACCACATTTCGAGAACGATTGGCGGAAGTTCATGTGACGAACTCCCTTCCTGTGCGCGAAATGGCCGAATGCGCGAAATAACTTGCGGCAATGGCATCGGAGAGATTTGGCAAATCGCGCAGGGTTTGTTGGATGAGACGCCCGGTTTTGCTGCCGGGCAGGTTTTCTTTGTAGCCGGCGAGTTCGCGCGTGTCGCCGCGTTCGAGCCGGGCCCGGCAATTGTTCAGAATTTCGCGGCCGGCGGAATCGCGCTCCTGGGGCAGACGCTCGAAGTGCTGGACCAGTTGATTGATTTGGAACAAAACGGCGCGCGGATTCCGGTCGTCGAGCAGTATCATATCGGCGACAGCAGCCAGTTGCGGCAGCAGGTTGTAGCGTGAGCGATAGGTGATGGAACTGTCGGCCACCTCGAGCACGGCTTCGAGGAGGCTATGGTTTTCCGCATCGGGCGCGGCAAGCACGGCATCGAGCAGCGTGCAAAGATAGACGGCGCGTTCAATGCGCAGGCCCATGTCGACGAATCGCCACGCCTGCGCGCGCGTCATGTTTTCGCGCGCCAATCCGTGAAACGCGGCTACGCCGTCGAGAATATCGTCCAATACGCGCACGGCGTCGCCCGCGAGCATGACGGGGCTGTCCTTCTGAGGCGCTTCGGGAGGCGCGGACGCACTCGGACGGGCACGGACGGGCACGGACGGCGCAAGGCGGTCGTTGAGTTTGCTGATGACGCGCCATAAATCGTTCGATGTGCGGTCGCGGACTTGCGCCGCCAGGCGGAACAAATTGCCAACGATGCCGCACAAACTGCCCGCGCGCTCCGGATCGAAAATCGCCGCGAGCAATTCGGCTTCAAACGCCTCCGGGTTTTGTCGCAATTCTGCGTCCTCCAGGATCGCCGGCAATTGGCCCTGCCTCTCGAGTGTTTGGAGCAGCGGCCCAAGCGCGGGAAGGGCGCCGCTGGTGCGTTCGGGATTAAATCGCCGCAAGGCGGTGCGCAGCAATCGCGCCGTGGCGTCCGCCCGTTCCGAATACCGGCCCAGCCAGAAAAAATTGTCGGCAAGCCGCGACGGCAAATTATTGCCCGTCCGGCGCAGCTCAAACGTCACTCCGGCCTTGTGCAGCAGCGTGGTTTCTTCGACCGGGAAATCTGAAATCACCCAGGCATCCTTGCTGCCGCCGCCGTGTTGCATCGAAATAAACTGTCCCCCGGGATCGGGAGAAACGCGGACGAGACCGCCCGGCATCACGCTGTATCCGCCGCCGGCTTTGGCGACCAGAAACACGCGCAGGGCAAAAGGGCAGGGGACCAGCGCGCCGTCCAGCGACGGAGCAGTCGAGAGATCGACCCGCTCCTGGGCCACAAACAAGTCCGGGTCAAATTCGATTCGTCGTTTGAGTTCATCCGGGCTGAGATTGACTTGTCCGCCGGCGGCAAATGCCGGTATGACCGCGAGCGTTTCCAGGTGTTCCAAAACATATTTGCGCGCCGATTCCTGTCCGCACCACCACGTGGCTACCGACGGCAATTTCAGTTCCTCGCCGAGAATGTGCCCGCATAGTCCCGGCAGAAACGGCATGAACGCGGGACTTTGCACAAGACCGCTGCCGGGCGCGTTGGCCACGGCCGCATTTCCGGCCCGAATCGCTTCAATCAATCCCGGCACGCCCAGCATCGAATCATTCCGCAATTCAAGCGGGTCGCAAAAATTATCGTCCACGCGCCGCAGGATGACGTCCACGCGCTCAAGGCCGTTAAGCGTTTTGAGATAGACGATGTCATCGCGCACGGTCAGGTCCTGGCCTTCCACGAGCATGTAGCCGAGGTAACGCGCAAGATACGCCTGTTCGAAATAGGTTTCGTTGTGCGGACCGGGCGTCAGCATGACCACGCGCGAACTGTGGCGATGCGGGGCGATGTATTCGAGCGAGTCCTGAACGTCGCGAAAAAAGCCGGCGATGCGCTGGACATTGTTTTCCCGGAACGGTTCGGGAAAAATGCGCGAGGTCACCAGGCGGTTTGCCAGGGCGTAACCCGCGCCGGTGGGGATTTGCGTGCGGTCGGAAAGGACCCACCAGCGTCCGTCCGGCGAACGGGCAAGGTCCGCCGCATAGAAATGCAGATAGATTTCTTTGGGAGCGCGGACGCCGTGGCAGGGGCGCAAAAAATCCGGCTGCGCAAAGACCATCGCCGGGGCCAGCCAGCGCGAGCGAATCAATTCCTGTTGCGTGTAGCAGTCAGCGAGAATCGTATTGAGCAGGGTCGCTCGCTGGATAAGCCCGGCTTCGAGCGCGCGCCATTCATCCGGTTCGAGGACAAGCGGGATGGGGTCCATTTGCCACGGCCGTTCCATGCCGCGCGGATCGCCATAGACATTGTAATAAATTCCCTGTTCGTGAATCAGTTGCGCGCACGTTTCCCGGCGGCGTTTGAGTTCGGCTTGCCCAAGATGCTCCAGCGTCTGAAAAAATTTTGCATAGTGCGGCCGAATTCGCCCCTCAGCAGACATCAATTCATCAAAAGCCGATTTGTTGGCGCGATATTTCTCCAGCAGCGCGGGATCTTTTTGCGGCTCAGTGGAAGTCTCTTGCATCACACATTTCGCAAATCGAGCGTGAACGGAAATTCCGGATTCAATTTTACCGGCCGCGCCGAAATTTTTCCGGCCGTATGGCCGTGGCGGAAGAACCGGGACAACCGCCGGGACTCGGCTTCGTAACTGTTAACGGGGAATGTGTCGTAGTTGCGTCCGCCCGGGTGGGCGACGTGGTAGGCGCAGCCGCCGATGCTTCGGTTGTTCCACGTGTCCACCACGTCAAACACCAGTGGTGTATGCACTCCGATGGTTGGGTGCAAACATTCCGGTGGCTGCCACGCGCGGTAGCGAACGCCGGCCACAAATTCGCCGTTTGTGCCCGTTGGATGTAATGGCAGGCGGTGGCCACCCACCGTTACCGCAAACCGGTTGCCGATAAATCCGCGCGCCTTGACCTGCAAACGTTCGAGCGAACTATCCACGTAACGCACCGTGCTGCCCCCGGCGGGTTCCTCGCCCAGGACGTGCCAGGGTTCAAGCGCGGCGCGAAGCTCGATCTGCAAATCGCGCTGTTTTAAATCGCCAATGAATGGATAACGAAATTCGAAGTGTGGCGCGAACCAATCAAATTCAAACGGATAACCCGCCTCGCGCAAATCCCGAATCACGTCGCGAAAATCCGTTTCGCAAAAATGCGGCAGCATCCAGCGGTCATGAATGTCCGTGCCCCAGCGCACCAGGTCGTTTTTATAAGGCTCGGCCCAAAACTTCGAGACCAGGCCGCGCAGGAGCAGGTGCTGTGCGAGGCTCATGCGCGAATGCGGCGGCATTTCAAATGCGCGCATTTCCACAAGGCCGAGCCGTCCGCTCGCGCTTTCCGGCGCATAGAGTTTATCGATGGAAAATTCCGCGCGATGCGTGTTGCCGCTCGAATCAATGAGCAGGTTGCGGAACAAACGGTCGGACAACCACGGCGGAGTATATCCGAGCGTCGCCAAATTGCGGTCGAGTTCCTTGAACGCCACTTCAAGTTCGTAAAGTGAATCGTTCCGGGCCTCGTCAATGCGCGGCGCCTGGGACGTCGGGCCGATGAACATAGTGCTGAACAGAAAACTCAGCGACGGATGGTTTTGCCAATAGGCAACGAGCGAGCGCAATAAATCGGGCCGGCGCAAAATCGGCGAGTCCTGGGTGGTCTCGCCGCCGATGATGATATGGTTGCCGCCGCCGGTGCCGGTGTGGCGGCCATCAAGCATGAATTTTTCCGTGCCGAGCCGCGCCTGCCGCGCTTCCTCGTAAAGTATCGTGGTGCGCTCGACGAGTTCATCCCAGCTTTTACTCGGGTGCAAATTGACCTCGATGACGCCGGGGTCGGGAGTGACCGCAAGCTTGTTCAGGCGCGGATCGCGCGGCGGCGTTTCGCCTTCGATAATGACCGGCGTTCCCATTTCTGTGACCGCTGCTTCAATGCCCGCGATCAAATCCAAATAATCCTCCGTGGTTGCAACCGGCGGCATGAATAGGTGCAAACGTCCGTCGCGCGGTTCCACACACAATGCCGTGCGGATGGTCCATGGCGCGGATTCTCCCTGGACAGGCCGCCGGTTCGGGTCGAAATCCGGCGGCAACGGCGGCAATTGGGGCGGTGGTTCGGGAGGTTCGCCTGGAAGCTGCGCGCGCTGGCCCGGGCCGTAGCCGGCGGGCACGGGTTCACCGCGACCCCGAAGGAATCGTTGTCCCGTTGCTTCCGGGCTGCGGGCCTGGTACGGAAATTTCCTCGGCAATTCAGACAATTTGGCAGCGGACGGGTCCTGCGGCCAGAGCCAGGGATAATCGCGTTCTGACACCCAGGGAATCGAATCCAGCGGCAGGCGCAGTCCCATGGGCGAATCGCCCGGAATCAGCCACAGCGTATCGTCATCACGCAAGAACCATTTGCCAGACATCCAGCCCAATTGATTGCCGTACGACGCGCGTTTGAGCGGCAACGCGTACCCGACGACTTCGCCGAGTCCCTTTTGAAAAATTTTGGCGATGCGCTCGCGTTCCAGTTTGTCTTTCAGGTTCGACTTTTCGGGCGTGACATTGGCCGGCAGGCGGCGTTCCTTCCATGTGTAATAGAACGCGTCTTCATACGCGGGCACCATATATTTCGGATCGGCGCCCACGACTTTCGAAATTCGCGCCAGCAATTCCTTCGCGTCCTTTGCGCTGTGGCCGTAATCCTTCGATTCATCGGCGATGAGCGAATCATCTTTCCAAATGGGGACGCCGTCTTTGCGCCAGTAACACGCCAGCGCCCAGCGCGGGAGTTGTTCGCCGGGATACCATTTGCCCTGGCCGTAATGCAGCAGCGAGCCGGGCGCAAAGCGTTTGCGCAATCGCTTGATGAGTTCGCCGGACAGGACTCTTTTCTTCTGCGAAACGGCGGTGAAATTCCATTCCGGGCCGTCGGGATCGTCAATGGAGATAAAGGTGGGCTCGCCGCCCATGGTCAGGCGCGCGTCGGCCCGTTGCAGGTCGGCATCGATGGCATGGCCAAGCGATTCGATGCGTTTCCATTGCTCGTCGGAGTAGGGCAGGGTCACGCGCGGCGATTCGTGGACGCGCGTGACCTTCATATCGAAGCTGAATTCGCTCTCGCACTCGTCCACGGCTCCGGTGATGGGCGCCGCGCTTTGCGGATCGGGCGTGCAAGCCAGTGGAATGTGGCCTTCGCCGGCAAGCAATCCGGACGTCGGGTCCAGCCCAATCCAGCCTGCGCCGGGCAGATAAACCTCGCACCACGCATGCAGGTCGGTGAAATCCTTTTCCGCGCCGCTGGGACCATCGAGCGCTTTCACGTCCGCCTTAAGTTGAATCAAATAACCGCTGACGAACCGCGCCGCCAGCCCGCAATGACGGAATAACTGGCAGAGCAGCCATGCCGAGTCACGGCATGAGCCGCTCATCTTCGTCAATGTTTCCTCCGGCGTTTGGACGCCCGGTTCAAGCCGAATCAAATACTGGATGTCCTTCCAGAGCCGCTGGTTGACGGCCACCAAAAAATCGATTGTGCGCGGAGACGGGAAGTCCTTCGATTTCTTCGACCGCGCGCCCTTCCTGCTTTTGGAGGCGCGCAAGGTTGTTTCGCCGAGCAAATCCGAACGGATAGCTTTGAGATATTTGGTAAATTTGGGCGTGAGCCAGCATTTGACTTGAAACGGCTCCAGTTCATGGTCCAGGACGCCGTCGTACTCGAAGGGAAATTTTTCCGCCTCAGGTTCGAGGAAAAAATCAAACGGATTGAACACTGCCATTTCCGCCACCAGGTCCACGGCCACGCAGAATTCCTTCGTTTGCTCCGGAAAGACGAGGCGGGCGAGGTAATTGGACTGCGGGTCCTGCTGCCAATTGATGAAATGCTTTTTGGGGTCAATCCGCAGCGAATAGCTCAGGATGCGCGTGCGCGAATGCGGCGCCGGACGCAGGCGCACGATTTGCGGTCCCAGGCCCACGAGGCGATCATACTTGTAATGCGTCCTGTGATGCAGCGCAACGTGGATGGCCATGGCGGTGGTTCGTTACAAGTACGGTTCAATTGGCTCGACACCGGTCATGCCCTGCAAATGTTGCAGGTAGGAGGGTGACGAGACTTCGTCGAGGGTCTGGCGCGCGCGTTTAAGACGGTCAGCGATGTTGAGCCGGGCGGCCTCTTCAGCGTGGCTCACCCGCTTCAAAAATTTGTCCAAATATTCCACGTGCCGCTGCCACAGGTTCCGGTCCACCTTCTGCTTGGCCGCCAGCCGCGCCGCGTACCAGTCGGACGTCAGCAGATATTCGCGCGTGAACAATTTTCGGAACTCGGGGCTTTCCAGGGTTTTGCCTTCCCACTGGTCGTGCAGCATGATATGCAGCAATGCCTTCAGCGGCGGGCAGGCGTTTTTGATGCTGCCGTCGTCGAAATACATTTTCGCGACCCGCTTTTGGGTCTCGACGATGTTCGCGATGCCGTCGGCAAAAATCGCGCGGTCCTGCAATTCGGGCTGCAACATCTCCGGCGTGAACACGGCGTGCGGATGATTGAAGACACGGCCAAAAAACGCATGGACAAACCGGATGTTGATGCGCCAGCCCAGCCGTGACAGCAGGACCTTCTTTCCGTCGTACTCGAAGTCCGCAAGTTTATCGAGGTAATGATTATCAATGAGGAACTTCGGGTCGCGTTCGTCGGGTTCCATCCGGCAAAATACTTCGGGCACGATCAAACTAATATCGTGGTCCACGCGGCATTTGGGCCCGACGTAACCGGCCGCGGTCACAAATCCGCTGTGCCCCGATAACAGCGATGAAACGAGCGCGCTGTTCAAATCCAGGATGGGCGGCAGAGCGTTGAACGGTCCTTTGGTAAGCGCGCCTTCCGATCCGGCCCCCGTTGTCGAGGGTGATTTGCCGGTCATGCTGCAAATGTATTCCATGAACAGCTCCGGCAGTTCCATGTAGTGAATCGGGTTGTAACACGCCAGCGAGCGGATTCCCTGCTCGGGCGGATTGTTGCGGCGGCCCGGCAGGATGACGTCCACCGGCGTCCGCACCGGCTGGCCGAGAGGTGTTCGGCGGCGCATCCGCGTGGACATCTCCGCGAGATAACTTTCGCGGGGGTTCACCAGGTCCGGCCGTTTTTGGAGATAACGCGGGTTTTTGCTTGGTTTGCCGCCAACGATGCGGGGATGGGCCGTGGAGACGAAATAATCGGGGGAACCATTTTTCGCTGTTTCCCGGATCATTCGCTGCATTGGGTCGGTGAATTCGTTGAAGCTGATGGCGTCCTCGATGAGTTCCTTCGCGAACTTTTGCGGCAGCGGTTCGTAATTGGAAAAGAAATTGTCGTGCTGCGCAAAATCAGATTCAGCCTGCTTGTCATAGCCGCGATGAATCGCGTCGTCGGGACGCTGAAACAGTTTCGACTCGCAGTTTTTAACGAACTTGACTGACGATTCCGGCGAAACCGGCATAAGCGTGGACGCCGTGATGTCGTCTTCCATTTGGAGTTTGATGGAGGGATGAAAATCCTTCCGCAAACCGAATGTGCGCCACAGTCCGTCGGAATCAAAACCCACACGCAAGTAAGTCGTGACAATTTTACGATTATCAATTTTGAGTTCGTTGCCCGGGACACCATTGATGATGTCGACGCTAAAGTGTTCCCGCCAGTTGGCGCCCCATTCGGGCTTGTAATAGCGTTTCACCACGAAGACGAGTTCCTTGATGTATTGGGGAATCGTTTCGAGCCACTCATTGTATGCGGGCTTGTATTCGCGTGTGTCCAGCGTGAGCAATTTGATGACCGATCCGAGCGAACGCTCCGGGGAAAGGATGGGACGCGACTCACTTTGTTCCCGGTGAATAAAGCGGTCTTTGTAATTCCAGTTGATGAGCGCGGTCACGCGGTCAAAGTCCGCCTTGAAATCGGCCACAAATACCGGGCCGGTCAAAATCGCGTCGGTGATGGGTTTTGAAATTTCCGATTTTCCTCCGCCGGAAACGGTGCAGGGTTTATGGCAGAGCGTGCCCTCGGCGACGAAGCCGACGAGACGCCAGAGACGGTTTGCGCCCGGCGGTTTTTCCATCCGCACTTTGTAGCCGGAAGGCCGAACGTAGGTTTTGTCCGGCTGCAATTTGATTTCGCCGCCATCCCACAAAACCTTTTGTTTATGCAAATCGAAGTGCGAGGTTTCCGGAACATAGATGATTTCCGGATACTTTTTATCAATCGCGTAGCCCTCGGGTTTGATATCCATTAATTCTCCGTAAAGCGAAGTCATTTCGGTAAAGGAATGTCCCATGCGCATGACGTGAGCGTCGCCGCTGAATTCCTCGCCCAGATCATAGCTGCGAAAGACCAGCGCTCCGCCGGCGTGTTCCTCCTCGCAATTGCCCATCAGGTTGGCGGCGTAGCTGATTTGGGTCTTCACTTCCTTTTTGCAGTAGCCGTAATAGTTGTCGGCGATGATGGTGACGATGACGCCGCTCTCATCCCGGCATGTCAGCTTGAAGGCGCCGCCGTTGTTATAGAGTTCGCTCTCGTCCCGCCAGCACATCCCGTCGCGGCGCTGGCGTTCGCTCGCCTGATCCCAATGCGGCAGGCCCACGGATTTCTTGGTCACGTAAATCAAATGTGGCGCGACAACCACGCAGCCGGTGTGCCCGGTCCAATGTTCCGAATCCAGCGCCGCGTCGTTTTCCGGCAGCAGCGGGTCGCCGCCGTTGCCGAAGATCTTTTCAATGAAGTCCAAATTGCTCACCAGGTTGCCCGGGGCGAAAAACCGAACTTCCATCCTTTTCTCAGGCGTGAAACCGGGCACTTCGGGGCACACGATGGGCCGAATCAACAGGGAGATGAAACATTCAGCCGGATGCTTTTGCGTGGCCGTAAACGGAAGGCGCACCACGTCGCGCGGCGGGTCAAATGCAAGCGCGAGCATCTTTCCGAACACCTTTTTCGGGACGGCGGATTTGTCGTCAGGAATCGGCAGACCGCCCTCGGCCACGTGAAAAATGCCCTGGGTCGTGCGCCGGTCGCTTTTGGGATTGTGGAGCACGCCATTGGCGGCGCGATAGGAATTGATGATTTCCGAGCTGAACTGGTCGCGGTCAACGGGCAGCGACAAGACGCGCGCCATGCCCGGACGATCCAGCGCGAGCGTGCGCAACGGCAATTTGGCGACCGGCGAATCCTGCAAATAATCAAAGAGAAAGGTTTGGATGCGCTGGTCCACCGGGCAAAGGTGGTTTGCGAGCAACCGCTCTTTTTCGCGATATTGCCCGACGAGCGCTGAAAAGATGTCGTTAAAACCGGCTGCGTCCGCCGTTTCCACCGGCGGGAAACCCAAAAGGGAAAGCTTGACGTTGATGTAAGGAATTAAATTGGCTGTGGAACTCATTCGTATGTTGGCTCAGGTGCAAATTGTTGCTGTTGTTCTTCCTGTTGTACCATAATTTCTTCCTCCAGATTATTAAATTTTTGAAAAATGTAAGCGTCAAACATTGCAATTCCGATATTATTTAGTTTGGTCTGCAATTGGTCGAGGTATCCGTGCAGTCCGAATTCGAAAATCTCGTCCACAGTGCTGAATTGCAGTTCGGCGACGAGCCTGCCTGCGAGCTTTTCGGCGCTGTTGCAAAAACGGCCCTCGGCCACCCCGGAAATCCGCCGGAGCGCATAGTTCAATTCGGCCACGCAAAATCGGACCGACCGCGGAAAATCCACGTTAAACATGAGGAATTCAGCCACCAGCTTGGGATTCACTTCCGCCCCGTATGTGGATTTATAAGCGTCCCACGCGCTGCACGAGCGCAAAATGGCCGACCATTCGAGCGCATCATTTTCCACCGTATTGCCGCCGTTGCGCGCCGGCGCGCCTTCCGGAGGGGGTTGATAGCGCACGTCCAGAATGCGCGAGGTCTTGTCGGCGCGCTCGATGAATTCCCCCACTTTCGAAAACCACCAGCCTTCATTATGGATGAGCGTCGCATAACTCAATCCGTTGAGAAGCAGCGAACTGTTTTTGATCTGCTGGAAAAATTCGCTGGGGCTCTCATTCCAGACTTTCCGCGCCTGCGGCGTCTTGACGAACCAATACAGCCGGTTCAATTCCTCCCAGAATTCAATCGTGATTTGGTCGCGCACCATTCGCGCGTTTTCGCGCGCCTGGCAGATCGAGGAGACAATCGAATTCGGATTTTCCATCTGAAAAACCAAAAATTCCGTCACCGCGTTTCCCGTCGCTTTCCTGTGAAGTTGAAAAAATTGCGTTTCGTCGCCGGTAGTTTGGACGATGGGCAGCCAATATAGCGCCAGGCGTTCCTCGTTCAGGTTCCGGAAATCCAGCAGCAACTGCAAATTGACGTCCACAATGCGCGCAATGTTTTCCGCGCGCTCGATGTAGCGCCACATCCAGTATAGCGAATTTGCAACGCGGCTTAACATACAGGGCTACCGGTCTCCATACAGGACCCATGTGTCCTTGCTGCCGCCGCCCTGCGATGAATTGACCACCAGCGAGCCTTTGCGCAACGCAACCCGGGTCAGGCCACCGGGGGCAACCACAATTTTCTCGCCGTAAATAATGTAAGGCCGCAAATCGACGTGCCGCCCTTCGAAATAATTCTCTCCATCCACGCGCGTCGGATGCCGCGACAGGGAAATCATGGGTTGCGCGATGAAATTGCGCGGGTCGGCCTGGACTTTTTTGCTGAATTCCTCGATTTGGGATTTTGTGGCCTTGGGACCCATCAGCATGCCGTAGCCTCCGGATTCATTTGCCGCCTTGACGACAAGTTTGCTGAGGTTTTCCAGGACGTATTTTTTGTCCGCTTCTTCGCTGGCCAGGTAGGTCGGGACATTTGGAATAATCGGGTCCTGGTCCAGATAGTATTTAATCATGCGCGGCACGAAATAATACATGACCTTGTCATCGGCGATGCCCGTGCCGATGGAATTGGCCAGTGAGACGTTTCCGGCCCGATAGGCCTGCACAATTCCCGGGACGCCCAGCATTGAATCGCGGCGAAACACCGTCGGATCCAAAAAGTCGTCATCGATGCGCCGGTAAATTACGTGCACGGGCTGAAGTCCCTTGGTCGTGCGCATGAAGACCCGCGCGTCGCGCACCAGGAGATCGCGGCCTTCGACGATTTCAATGCCCATTTGCCGCGCAAGATACGTATGCTCGAAATAGGCCGAATTGTAGCAACCCGGCGTGAGCAGGACCACCGTTGGGTTCGCTGCGCTCGATGGCGCGACGTAGTGGAGCATCTTGAGCAATTCCTGGGGATAATGTTCCACCGGCCGCACGCCCGACCGCTCGAACATGACGGGAAACGTCCGTTTCATGGACCGCCGGTTTTCGAGCACATAACTAACGCCGCTGGGACACCGCCCGTTGTCCTCCAGCACCAGGTAATTTCCTTTGTCGTCCCGTATCAAATCCGTCCCGCAAACGTGAATGTAAATGTCCTTTGGGACGTTGAAATTTACGAATTCGCGCCGGAAATGTTTTCCGGAAAGGACATAAAAGGGCGGAATAATCCCGTCTTTAAGGATTTTTTGTTCGTGATAAATGTCGTGAAGGAACAGGTTCAGGGCCGTGATGCGTTGCACGAGGCCGCGTTCGAGCATTTCCCATTCGCTCGATGGAATGATTCGCGGCAACAGATCAAAGGGAAAAATTTTCTCGGCGCCCGCGGAGTCCCCGTAAACATTGAACGTGATGCCCTGGCGCAGAAAGGCGATATCCACCGACTGGCGTTTGTTCTCAAACTCCTTTTTGGTCATCATTTGGAACAATTCCCGGAACTGCTGGTAGTGCGGCCGGATACGCCCGTGCTCATCCACCATTTCATCAAAGAAACCGTCATGCCCGTAGTATTCGAGCAACCGTTTCACCGGTTGCGATTTAGTCTTGGTGGACATTTTGAGACAATCAGTTCGAGCCATTCCAACAACGCAAACATTTCACCACCGTGAAAATTCGCGCAAATTGCGTGGATTTTCACAGCATCCAGGCGGTTTCCATTGTCAGGTGATTGGGCTTACGTCATTTCACTGATCTTTTAGCAATCACCTTGCCAGTGACGGCTATTTTATCAGGTGGGGCGAAAAAAGTCCATTGGGAAGGGTGGGTGGTCTCGTTTGGTGTCCACCCTTCAGGGTGTTCCGGGTTTGCCGCCCAGTCTCCAAGCTCTGGAGCACGCTAAAGCGTGTACACCAAACCAATTCAGCCAATTCAGCCATTGGCAATGCGTGCTGCGTATTACGTGGTGCGTCAAGTATTGCCCAGCGAGGTTCGGCGATACCTGCAATTAATGGTTAATTCACACCACCCAGGCATCGCATCGCGATCCCGAAACATACTTGACGCAACACGCACCGCGTAATACGGGCCTTCCTCACACTCTCCACTTAAGCGTCCGGGTCTGCCCATTCAGCGGGTGTTTCACATCGACGCACCGGAGTTCAATCTGCATTCGGTCATCTGCGACCATGGCGCGCACCCAGCCGCTGGGCTTGCCTTTTTCAAACACATAAGCGGTTGGCGGCAGATTAATGAGATGAATGCCACTGTCGTGCTCGTGCACGTGCCAGTCGTGCGTGTGGCCGTAGATGACCGCTTTGACCTGCTTCCGCGGTCGAATCACCTTAAACAGCGCCTCCGTATCCCTTAACCCGTCTACTTTTCCCAGAAGACCGGGATTGTGATGCACCATTACCACTGCGGGTTTGGAATTATTGGCGTCCAGTGTCTCCGCCAGCCAATCTAATTGTTCGGCGCCGACCAGGCCCGGTGTGTAGTGCGTCCGTTCCAGCGAATCGAGCATAATCCAGTTGACGCGCGGCGTGGGCAGAAATACCGCCTGCCGGTCTGCGAGCGGGCGCTTCGCAGTTCGTTCCGCGGCCAACGCATCCCAAAAACGCTCGCGGTTGTCGTGATTGCCCAGAGTCAGATGGACCGTCATTCCATCTTCCCGCAAAGGCGTCAGCAGGCTTGAAAAATTTCCATAATCACTGATCTCTCCGTATTCGTAAGCGCAATCACCCGTTACGAATACACCGGCGGGAATTTTTGGCTGGTCCGTCAAGTCATGCGTCACGATTTCAAGGTGATCCGACATATTACAGCCGAACGCGGTCCGATAGCGGTCCGCCGCGATGTGTGTGTCCGAGAGGAAAGCCCAGAAATCCGCATCCATTTCCCTGGTGTTCGCCGCCAAAAGACGCGGTGAGAGCGCCAAACCCGCCACTGCTGTGAGGGTCCGCCCAATAAACTGTCGCCTGGTTAACGGAGGAAGACGAATCGGCACACTATTTTATTACAATATAACTGGTTTAATTACAAGACGATTCCCGACGGCAGGAAGTTTCAGGAACGGTCCCTGCTACGCACGGTCCTGGAGTGCGGGTTGCGTCAAGTATGATTCGGCAATATTTCGGTAACGATGGCGTGGTGGAACACGGCGCGCTGCGCCGTGTAGCGCCGCGTGCAGCGGCGCAACGAGCGTGGCCGGACGTTGTTCCGTGTACGTTCCGCCCGCTCTGCGCGGACGGCGGTGGGAGCGCCACTTGCCAGGAGCGCCGTCCTCCACCAATGCGGCAGCGGTAAATATTGCATGCGCGCGACAATTTTTGTTTGAAGCGCGCCGAAAAAATCATACAAATTTAAACTGAAAGCGAAACCATTCGAGCAACGTGAAATTGACCGACCTGCGGGGCATCCTGCAATACATACCCCAATTCCGAGAGAAAACGTTTATTCTCGCCATCGACGGCGCGATCGTGACGGACGAAAACTTCGCGACGCTGTTACTGGATATCGCCGTGCTCCGGTCCCTGAACATACGCGTGGCCCTGGTCCATGGCGCGTCCGCCCAAATCCGGGAGCTTGGCGAAGCCCAGAAGGTCGCTCCATCCAATCTGGACGGCGCCGGAGTGACGGATGATGCGACGCTCAAGCTGGCGCTTACCGCCGCAAACCGGCTCACCCACGAGATTCTTGAAGGCCTTTCAACCAGCGACCTTCGCGGCGCCAGCACCAACGTCGTCATCGCCCATCCCATGGGAATCATTCAAGGCGTGGACCATCAATTTACCGGCAAGGTGGAACGCGTGGACACCGAACTGCTGCAAAGCCTCCTTGCCCAGGGAGTTGTTCCAGTCATCCCGCCGCTGGGATTTGACGGCGATGGCCGGACCTATCGCCTGAATTCAGATCACGTGGCCGTGGCCGTGGCCGAGGCGCTCAAGGCGGTGAAGCTGATTTTTATCACCGCCCAGGACGGCATCATGGTTCAGGGCCGGCTCATCCGGCAAATTCCAGTGACCGATCTGGAATCCATTCTGGCGCTTCAAAAAAACGATATTGCGCCCGAACAAATTTCCAAAGCGGTGCACGCCGTGAACGCCTGCAAGGCGGGGATTCCGCGCGTCCATGTCATCAACGGCAAAGTGGACGAAGGATTGCTGGCCGAGGTTTTCTCCAACGAAGGCATCGGCACGCTCGTCTATGCCAATGATTATCAGCAAATTCGGCGCGCCATAAAGAAAGACATTCGCGCGATACAATCGCTCACCAGAAAAGCGGTGGAATCCGACGAACTCATCAAACGCACCCGCGCGATGATCGAGAAGAACCTGGGCGATTATTTTATTTTCGAAATTGATAAAAACCCGGTCGCATGCGTGGCCCTCCATGTTTATCCGGAACAGAAAAAGGGCGAACTGGCGTGCCTCTACGTGAGTTCCCTGCACGAAAACCGGGGCATCGGCCGAAAACTCATTGCCTTTGTTGAAACGAAGGCGCGCGAAATGGGATTGAACGAACTCATCACGTTGTCCACCCAGGCGTTCACCTATTTTCAATCCAAGGGCGGTTTTTCCGAGGGCACGCCGGACGATCTGCCCCCCGGGCGCCGGGAAAAATACGATCAGAGCGGGCGGAATTCGAAGGTGTTGGTCAAAAAACTGAAATAGTCGTGCTGACTGTAATCACTCAGCGATGGCTTGAACATGGACATATTGAGAACTAATATGTATATGTAAATGCAAATGCTTCCCGCCATCATGGGCGCGGTTGTCAATGATGGAGCGGAGTGGGCTTTTCAGATACTGAGCCAGACAAACCGAAAACTTAAAATAATATGAGTTGGGATGTATTTGTTTCAAATTTTCCGCCGGAGGCAAAAACCGTCAACGACGTGCCGCACGACTTCATGGGAAAGCCGATTGGGACCCGGCACGAAATTATAGCAAAAATACGCGAAATCGTTCCCACCGCGATTTTCCCCGACAAATCATGGGGTCAAATTTCCGGCCCTGGCCTGGAAGTTGAAATAAGCCTGGGCGACGATGAATCCGTGACGGGCTTCGCGTTTCATGTCCGGGGGGCGGAAATATCGGCTGCCTGTGTCGCGGATATTTTGCGCCATTTGAACCTGCGCGCCGTGGATTCTGGAACTGGAGATTTCTTTGAGCTGAACCGCGCCGCCGAGGGGATGCAAAAGTGGAAAACCTATCGCGATCAGATCACCGCCCAGAAGGGCAAATAGTCGAACGGTCCAGGCGAGACAAAAGCCCGGCCACGGCAACTGCCACAGCGCCGTCGAATGTGTTGGGCTGGGGCAGGTCATTGGTGAATTTGGCTCTGGCGGTGGCCTGCTTTAATCTTGCTTACGCGTCAACCCGCCTGCCGGTGATGGCGCTTTTTATCGTGGGTTATGCCGGCTTTCTGGTTCAACTGACGAATCAGCCGACCGTGCGCCGGGCATTTTATTTCGGATTGGCGGCAGGATTTGGCTGCGCGGCAGGACAGGCGTTTTTCTTTTCGAAAATTTTCGGTGTGGCCGCGGTTGTCCTTTGGATTGTCTTCGGATTTTGGATTGGACTATTTACGGCCATTTCCTGCGGATGCATCCGGCGGTGGGGAAAACCCGCGGGCGCATGGCTGGTTCCAATCATTTGGACCGGGACTGAATATTTTCGCAGCGAGCTGTATTATCTGAGATTTTCCTGGCTTAATATTGGCTACGCCTTTTCGAATGTCCCCCATACCCCTTTTAATGAACTTGGCATGTACGGCGTGGGTTTTGTGGTCGTTTTTGTAATGTCCGCTATTTGTTTTCTTCCGTTTGGCCGAAATCTTTGGGTGGCCGGGCTCTGCATTGGCCTGGCGGCGCTGACGATTTTTGCGCAGCGTTTGTTGTTGCCGACCCGGGGAAAGGTGGACAGTTCTTTGACCATTGCCGGCGTTCAAATGGAAGTTCCGCCGGAAAAGGTCATTCCTGAGATATTGAACCAGGCGCTGGCGAAAAATCCCAAAGCGGGGATTTTTGTCATGAGCGAATATACTCTGGAGGAGGGAGGCATTCCGGATGCACTCAAAGATTGGTGCCGCAAGCATTCGCGCTTTCTGGTTTTTGGCGGAAAGGACGTCGTAACGAATGATGTTTATTATGACACGGCCTTCGTCATTGGCACAAACGGTGACATCGTTTTCAAGCAGGCAAAGTGCGTCCCCGTCCAATTTATGAAGGACGGATTGCCGGCGACGCGGCAGGAAATTTGGGATTCGCCCTGGGGAAAAATTGGGATCTGCATTTGTTACGATTTGAGCTATACGCGCGTGACGGACGCACTGGTGAGAGATGGCGCGCAGATGCTGATTGTTCCAAGCATGGATGTTGAAGAATGGGGCAGGCACGAGCATGAATTGCATTTCCGGGTCGCGCCAGTCCGGGCGGCGGAAAATGGCATTCCAATATTTCGGGTGGCCAGCTCGGGCATCTCGCAAGCCGTCTCGAGCCGGGGCACAATCATTGCCCGCACTTCCATTCCAGGCCGGGGCGACATTTTATCAGCCCAAATGCAACTTCCCGCGTACGGTTCAATTCCGATAGACAGAGTCATCGCGCCGTTTTGCGTTATTGTAACCGGCGCGATCACGGCGATGTTGTTATTTCTAAATTGGCAAGGCGGGCGTCCGAATCAAAAGGGTGTTGTTTCGCACATGTCACATAAA